>Ga0100390_10001331_pt1 | contig 21995 bp, 27 predicted proteins | sample CryGeymeta201514_FD_81540 | JGI IMG/M metagenome (GOLD analysis project Ga0100390, IMG submission 81540) | Groundwater microbial communities from Crystal Geyser aquifers in Utah, USA - Crystal Geyser metaG 2015-14 | ecosystem: Environmental > Aquatic > Deep subsurface > Groundwater | place... | reverse complement strand
ATAAACAACTACATCAGACATGCATATTCCTGCTAACATTAGATTTCCACAACTATAATACAAAATAAAAATTTGATTTAAAAATATTGCATTTTGAAATATTATTTTACTTTATGATTTTTTTAAATTCCAGGGACAGGTACATAATTAAAAATTAAAATATTCTCTAGCGCACCTTTTTTGGCACATTAAAAACTTTTAGCATGTGGAAATAACAACCTAAATTTCCACATGCCAAACATTTCCACACAACAACACCCCAGTAAATAAATCTCCCCTTTTATTATTTATAAAAAGTACAAAAGTATTTCAAAGCATGAAGTTCAGACACTAAACTAAATCCACATGCCATGTTTTTTAAACAATACTAATATATCAATATATATTGATTTAATGATTTAATTTTGATATAGTTACATCTGTAGATAATTTTATAGTGAGCATATAAGGAATGTAGGTATGGACTTTAAGTTTATCATCATATTGTCGCTTGGAGTATTTCTGAGCATTATGCTGTTGGTAGTTCTTTACCGCATTTATTTATGGAACAGTAAAACCCAGATTGATGAGCTGGTTAAGCGCTCTAATGCAGCGCAGGAGAAAAAAAATGTTAAAAGTACTATTTTTATGTGTTCACAATAGTGCGCGAAGCCAAATGGCTGAAGCGTTTTTCAACCGTTATGCCAAAGGGGGTGATGTTGCCAAAAGTGCTGGAATTGAACCAGGTACTTTGAACCCGTACGTTGTTAAGGCGATGGAGCAAAAAGGGTTCGACATCTCCAGAAATGCTACAAAAGGTGTGTTTTCACTCTACAAAGAGGGGCAAATGTTCAGTCACATCATCGCTGTTTGTGATGAGGAAGCGGCTCAACGCTGTCCTATTTTTCCTGGAGTTTCACAAAGACTGCTTTGGAGCTTTCCCGACCCATCGACATTTACAGGGAGTGAAGAAGAGATTATAAAACAAGTCTGTCTTGTACGCGATTCTATCGAACAAAAAGTTAAAGAACTTCTCGAAGTTCAGGGAAGTAAATAGATCTCACAAATGATTTTATTCCAACATAAAACTGACTGAATCTTCATCCAATTTGGCATAGTTGGTGCAATCTTTTAAGCGATAAAATAACTATGCCAACTTAAGCTGGAATATCTATTCCTTTATTCTTAGACAATTCGATATTTGAATTTTTACTCGCTTCATTTTTATAACTCTCTTTGCCGCTTATCTCTTGCTGTGCCTGTTTTTGCAACTGTTGGAGTGCTTTCATCTCCATCATTCTCGCACTTGAAGCGACTGCATGGTCTTGTGGACTTGGGCTTCCTGCTGCTAGTGCTGCAGCGGCTAATTGTCGTGCATTGCGTAGGTTCTCTTGTGGGGAGCCGCCTGAGGGCATTGAGATGGAGACTTCTCCACCTATGGCGTACATTTTTCCATCAGGACCTTGTTGGTAGGTGTAAGAAGCAGCACCCGTCATTCCGCCGCCAGAAGCTTGATGTGCCGCTTCGTGGGCTTTTACTTCGCTATCTCTTGCTTGAAGCTCTTTAACTACTCTCTGCTCAACTGAGCTCAACTCATTTGCTGATTTTTTTTCCTCTTTTTTAGGAGAGGAGTGAAGCGTTTTTTTTGTGACTTTATCCTCTTCAAAAACTAACGCTTCTTTTTCATTTAGTTTTATGGAGTAGTTGGATCCGATGTTGTATAGGGAGTTTGAAGATATTTGCATAATGTAAATTATACAGCTAAAAATTTAAGTATCACTTTAAATTAAGATATGATTTCATTAAACAAAGGAAATATAAATGAAGTATGAATTAAAAGATGAATATATAGAGCTTTTTAAGCTCTTAAAAGTTTTGGATTTGGTCGATAGTGGAGCGCAGGCGAAGATGCTTGTAGCAGATGGATATGTCACACGCAATGGAGAGGTTGAGCTTCGAAAACGTGCGAAGATAATTTCGGGCGATGTGATTAAAGTGGCTGATGCGGTTATAGAAGTTCTCTAATGAAAACTCTTCTGCTCTTAACTCTTTTCTACAGTATGATATTTGCTGATTTTTTTGTAGTAAATGGAAACCAGAAAGTTAAAATGAGCCCTCTCAAAACAGGGAAGATAGATTTTTCTACATTTAAAACAATCGCTTTCATAGAGAGGGGAAACGAAGAACTACATGCCCTAGCACAAGAGCCAGAGTTCAACCACAGACACTTAAACTTCAGAATCTCGACCATAGGCTTAACTCAATCAAACTACTATCTCACCGAGTGGAGTAAACCATCCAAAGAGAAGGCGCAAAGCTACGAAGTAAACTTTGATGACTATACAAGAGAAGATGGTGTGATGCTTCAACTCTTTTACAAAAACAGATGGTATGCGGCTATTTTAGGAAAACCTCTGGAGATACTTCATGATATGTTTTTAAAGCTAGATATGGAGTCTGTAGATTTAGAAAAAGCCATCACTGCGATAAAGCAGGCAAGAGTTGCCTACCCACTAGATGATAAGTTAAAAATGGTAGAGTTAGAGTTAGAACATAGATTTGCTGATGAGAAAGTCGAGAAACATAAGCAAATAAAAGTAGATTTTAAAAAGTTATAAAAGTCTGTTTGGTGCCCTTTACAAGATAAATGAACTCACCAAACCGATAACTCCACCAAAAACTCCACCCCAGGCAACGAGCCAGCTTAGATGCTCTTCAATCAACTTCTGAACCATCTCTTTTACAAGTTTTGGTGTGAGTTCATTCAGTCTTGTATCGATAACACTTTCGATAGATTGGAGCATGTCATCATTGAGAGATGAACTTTGCATGTGGGTTTGTAGGGTTGTGTTGAAAGCCTCGGAGTTGACTATTTTTACGACAGCATCTTTCATCTTTAGGGAGAATGGTTCACGGAGTCCATCCAGCGCCGAAGCTCCTCCAAACATTCCCAGCATACCGCCAAAAGAGGACTCCATTACTGTTTTGCTGAGTGCATCAAAGGCGGGTGCGAAGTCCGTCTCTTCTATGATTGGCACAAGATTTATCTTCTTCTCTTCACTTTGAAAGAAATTATCTAGCTGTTCACGTGTAAAAAACTCACACATCATTAGATTTTTGATAGCACCCTTAAAGGCTTCAAATCTTGCAGGAATAACCCCCGAACCAGAAAGAAAAGGCACTTTTTCAAAGAGCATGTGGATGGCGAGCTGATTTGTGAGAGAGCCAGAGAGTGCAAAGAGCCCTGTATAGAGCAAGTAAGGGGCAAAATCACTATGAAGTAAAAAAGATGATGCGATGAATGTAGCGGCTATGAGATTTGTGATAAAACTTTTATTGATTTTCAAAATATTTCTCCTGTTTGTTAATGTAATTATACTAGAATGCTAAGCCTATGTAAATGTAAAATATTTAAAATAAAAGAGACTATACATGAAGCCAGAGAGCTACAAACTATTTGAAAATGGGTCTTTAGATGAGATTACAAGCTATTTGAGTGCAGAGCTTAAAACAAGAAATGAATTCCCTTTTTGGAGTGATAAAGTGATTCCTTTTAGTGAGGCGATTTTGAGTGTATTGATTCCACTTCGAGAGAATAAGATGCTTTTTAACCCAGAAAACAGAGCGGTTGAAAAACTGACTCCTGAGCTCTTTTTTCAGTGGAGTGACTTAGTCAGTTTAAAAACTTTAGCCTTTACACTTCAAAAATCAAATGAAGAGGGGAAACTTTTGCGCACTTTGCTAGATGATTCCACATGCCAAAGATATAAGAAAATTGATTTAACTTTTTTAGGGGATTATCTCAGCAGATACTCCATCAATCTTGAAAATGAGTCTTTAGATTTTCCCATCGTAAACTATAACTTACATCAAGGTGTAAGCAATGCTATCAAATCCTTACTCTAATGTATAAATTTATAGAATATTTCATAGAGAACAAACGCCTCAACTATGCGTTGCTGCTCTTTTTACTCTATATGGGTATCAATGCCTATATCAACATTCCAAAAGAGATTTTCCCAAATGTTGAACTTGACAAGATAAGCGTAAGCGGCAAATATGCAGGTGCAAGTGCAACCAATATGGACAAAATGGCTGTACGTGATATTGAAGATGAGTTAAGCAACATCAACGGCATAGATAAGACAGAGACCATTATCACCCCTGGCTCTTTTGCGATTACTTTAACACTCAACAAAGATGCAAACAAGATAAATCTGCTCAACAAAGTTCAAGATGCAATCGCACTCTCAAGGCAATATCTTCCCTCTGATATGGTCGAACCCACAGCGAAACTTTTGGACAAATCCAAGTCGCTCATCCGACTCTCTATCTCCTCACAAACACTCTCCCAAGCAGAGCTGAGCATTCTCACTAAAGAGGTAAAGTCAAAAATCTCCCGTATCAAAAACATTAGTGAAGTCTCTGTCCGTGGTGAATCAGATGAACAGGTCTCCATTGAGATAAATTCCGAAGCGATTATCGCATACGGCTTGCGTCCTGAGAATGTTTTGAGTGCCATTTCAGACCTCTCTTATATCTTTCCTGTGGGAGATATTGAGGAGAGAGGAAACTTTGTTTTTGTCTCTACGGCAAATGGAAAAACAGATGTAAAGGAGTGGGAAGATTCCATCTTGAAACTTGAAGAGAAGTATGTGAGACTTGGCGATATTGCAAAGGTCAAAATAGAGTATCCTCAAACAAATACACTCTCCTCCTTTAACAACAACACAACGATGTCGCTTGTCATTTCCAAAGGAGAAAAAGGGAATGCTATCGAGATTGCAAAAGAGTTGCGCGCCTATGTTGAAAAAATAAAACCAAACTATAAAGAGGCAATATTTAATTTCTATCAAGACACCTCGATACGGGTTAAAGAGCGTCTAGACACCGTGATTGCAAACTTGATGTTTGGCTTGATTTTAGTTTTTTTATCGATGTATCTTCTCATCAACCTTCGTATTGCTTTTATTGTCGCGCTTGGGATACCTTTTTCATTTATCATAGGACTTCTTTTTATCTACTATATGGGCTACTCGATAAACTTAGTCTCGCTTTTAGGTGCGCTTATTGTTATCGGGATAGTTGTGGATGACGCAATAGTCGTCAGTGAAAACATTCAAAGACACTTAGATGATGGGATGGAGATTCGAGAAGCGACGCTTAGGGGTGTTAAAGAGATGCTTCTTCCTGTAACTTTAGCGACCATCACTACGGTCGTCGTTTTTATCCCTATGTTTATGCTCAACGGTGAGATAGCACTCTTTTTAGTCCTTATTCCGATTGTGGTGATTATGATACTTCTTGGCTCACTTTTAGAGAGCTTTCTCTTCTTGCCTCTCCATGCAGAGGAGTTTCTTAGAAAAAGTCACAACCTTGTAGATTGGGTGCCTTTGCAAGATCTTTATGAGAGAGTACTCTCTTTTCATATTCACTATAAAAAAACATTTTTAGTACTCTTTTTAGTTTTGATTCCACTTCTTACAATCTTTACAGCGAAATCTATGAAGTTTCAATTTTTTCCAAATTTTGATGGAAACTACATCTATATCTCAGGGAAGTTAGACATAAATACTCCGCTTGAAGATACGTTTAAAATCGCTAAGAGATTGAGGCGAAACTGATTGAAAATGGCGAAGAGTTCTCCATAAAATCAACCTCTGCAACAAGTGGGTATAGAAGAAGTTTATCAGGCGAAACACAGCATAACAACAATGTCTTTTTCATCACTTTAGAGTTAGACAACCGCATCGAGACAAACTGGATCAACAGATATGTCAACCCTGTTTTAAACTTTAGTTTTGAGTTTGACCAAGAGGGCACAAGATATAAGAAAACATTTGAGCTCTCGCCAAGAGTCAGAGAGATTGTCTTACCTTATAAAGAGAAGTACAAGATGGAAGAACTCGGTGTTATGGAAGACAAACCTGGACTTATCCGTAGCGATATACAGATAAACCTCTCTGGTAGTAATGATGTGTTACTCGAAAAAGCCATCAAAAAACTCTCCAAAGAGATAGCGACGCTCGAAGGTGTTACAAACTTTAGTGACAACATTCGCTATGGAAAGATGGAGTATAAGATAAAAATCAACTCCTATGGCGGAAGTTTGGGATTGAGCGAAGCCTCTGTTGCAAAAATGCTTAGCGGTTACTTTTTAGAGAAGCGACTCGCTACAACCTTTAACGAGCGCGGGGTTATGGAGATTAAAACAGAGGATGTGAACAAAGATAAGATAGCCTCTCTTCTTGATTTTAACATTGCGCTTGGAGATGGGCGTTTTGTAAAGCTTACAGACATCGCTGAGATTATCAAGAGAAGAGATTACGAGAAGATTGATAAGCTCAATGGTAACATCGTTAAAACGCTCTTTGCAAATGTAGATAAACATAAGATTACGCCAACGGAGATACTCTCACAGCTCGAAGAGAGTTTAAATGAGATTAGAAACTCTGGGATAGAGGTAAATTTACTTGGGGAGAAAGAGAAGAAAAACCAGTTAATGGGCGATATGAAAAGCACGCTCACTTTAGCCGCATTTTTGATACTCTTAACTCTTTTGCTGATTTTTTCAAAGATAAAATATGCGCTGATGGTTATGAGTGTGATTCCACTCTCTATTTTAGGGGCATTAGTAGGACATAAACTTTTAGGTGTGAACTTGACGATGCCATCGATTATTGGTATCTCAGGGCTTAGCGGAGTGGTTATCAATGATGGAATCATCATGTTGGATTTTTTACATGGCACACATAAATCCCAAGAGTTCTTTGCACGCGCAAAACATAGACTCCGTCCTATCATCATAACTTCGGTGACTACATTTTTAGGAATGTTTACGCTTATCTTTTTTGCTACAGGTCAGGCAGTTATTTTACAACCAATCGCAATCTCTATAGGCTTTGGACTTCTTTGGGGAACTGTTTTAAACCTCTTGTATCTTCCAACACTTTACGCTTTGGTTAATGGCATAAAACCAGTGAGTAGAGAGAACGAACTAGAGAGATAGGAGACTCTCTCATCTTAGAAAGATTAAGTAGAGCGCACCCCAGAGCAAGAAGACGATAAGCGCAATAAATGCAAAAACAATCGATGTTCTTAGAGTGAAGTGAAAAAGAAACTTTATAAAAGTAGGCATTACTTATAGGGAACAACAGGAAGGTCTTTTGTCTTTACAAAGAGCATTCCACCCTCTAGGTTGATTACAGTGTAGTGATACTCTTGGGAGAGGAAGTTCGATACAGTTTTACTTCTGCTTCCACTTCTACAGATGAGTGCGAAAGGTTTTGTTGTATCGACTTTTTTTGAAAGCTCAGCAAGAAAGCCCTCTACATCATAGCCGCCTTGCTCATTAAAAAACATGATGGGAATCGAGCCTTTTAAGAGTCCGCTCTCTCTCCACTCTCCAGGTGTGCGTATATCAACGATGGGGACTTTAGAATCTAAAATCTTTTGTGAGGGGTACTCGTCTGTGACAGTTGCAAACACAGACGAGGCTAAAATTAGAAAGGATAGAAAGATTTTTTTCATTCTTTACTCCATGTGAAAATATAAATTGTATAATTATAACTTAATGATAAACATCAAGAAATAAAATAATAGGGTTACAATGGCAAGTTCAGGCAAAGCTATAGAAAATTCCACAAGACTTCGATACATAAGAGCACTTGAGAGGTTTCATAAAAGTATCATCTCCTATCTCTCAAACACCCCCGAATTAACACAAGAGCGTTTTGACAAAAAAGTAGAGAGTGCGCAAAAGCTTTTAAACAGGGTAGAGGAGGTTCAACTCTACAAAGGAGAACTCCAAGAGCTTCAAAAACTTGTGAAAAAAATCATAAGCCATAAAGAGTCACAAGGCGACATTCAAGAGATAAAAGAGGAGATACTCTACAGCTCCAACCAACTTGAAAAAAGTAAAAATGCCAGACGCTACAAAAAAGATAAACATACAAGCGATAAGTTTGAAGATTGGGAATAGTCTAGCTTTAGCTTTGGCATGTGGAAATAAATGAATATGTTAATGGCTCTGATAGAAATAAGGTGAATGATGCGAACAGATAAAAAATTAAGATATTTTAAAAGAAAAATAACAGAACTATGTAAAGAGAATATTGAAAGTGATATGATAAAAGCTTTTTTTAAGAGCAAGAGTTTAATGATTGGTACGAAGAGATACTGGATAATAGAGACGAAATAACTCTTTACGCTGTGATAGATAGTGAATATAAAATAAAACTAATAAGAGATAAAGAAGAAACAAAAATTTATTTATCTGGATTAGCAGAACATAAAGTGCCTGAACCCATAAATTTAAACAGAAACATCATTTAAAACTCACTTCTTGGCATGTGGAAATATGCCACCGTTATAGTTTTACAAAGTATTGTAAGACCTATCTCCTGCATCGCCGAGTCCTGGTAGGATAAACTTCTCATCGTTGAGTCTCTCGTCAATCTGGGCTATGAAGATGTCCACGTCAGGGTGCGCTTTTTGTACTCTTTGGACTCCCTCGGGAGAGCCTATGATGTTGAGGGTGAGAATCTTTGAGGGGTTTCTGCCTTTGATGAGTTCAAGTGCATCTATCATCGAACCTCCTGTTGCAAGCATAGGATCGACAAGTAGAACTGTCTTTGCGCTACAATCAGGGAGTCTGTCGTAGTAGAGTACGCTTTTGTGCGTTGTCTCATCTCTTTTCATGGCTAAAAAGCCTGCGGTGCAGTTGGGTAAAAGGTCAAGTGCACTCTCTAGCATCGGCAATCCTGCTCTTAGAACAGTGACTACAATGATGTTCTCTTCATCGTGAGTTCCAAAACTACATGCACCCTGCCAAGTCTCTATCTCTTTTTGTTTGAGAGGGAACGCTTTGAGTGCTTCATAAACAAGCTGTTTCGTAAGCTCTGCAACTGTATGCCTAAAACGAATCGCATCACTCTTTTGGTCGCGTAAATGGGTGATTAAAGTTTTTGTAACAGGGTTTGAAAGTTCATAGATCATCAGAAACTCCTACTGCTTTTTTGTTGAACTTATTAAAAGAGATCTGCATGTCCAAAGAAAACAGGATGTTTATCCTCTTTTCTTAGACTCTCTAAAATCTCTTTTGCTTTTATCTTCGTCTCTTTATCAAAATAGATAAGCATATTGCGTGAAAAAATAAAATCAAATTTGCCAATGTGTTTAAACGAAGCATCAAAAAGATTTTCCACTCTAAAGGTCACAAGTGATTTTATACTGCTTTTTAAGCTGTACGAACCATTGTTCTCATGAAAATATTTTGCAATAACTTCATCCGAGAGGTTTCTAACATTTCTTTGTCTGTAAACAGCTGCTTGCGCTTTTTTTATAGCATCTGAGTTTATATCTATGCCCACAATAGAAAACTTCGTAGAACTTACCCCCGCTTCAAGCAGTGCGATGGCAATACTGTAAGGCTCTTCTCCAGTTGCCGAGGGTGCACAAAGTATATCTACATTTTGAAGCGATTTTTGTACTAAGATTACTAACTCATGAATCTGTTTAAGCTCACGATAAAAGAAGGTCTCATTTGTGGTGAGATAGTCGATGAGTTCCTGTTTGAGATGCTCATCAGAGTCTACTCTTTTCAGGAGTTCTCCAAAAGAGGCAAGCTCTCTTTGTTTGCAAAAGGTCATAAGCTTATTTTTGAGAATACTCTTTTGTTTCTCAAAAGTGACCCCCGTCTCTTTTTGAAAATAGTTCGCCAAATCTGTTACATCTTCATAATCCACATGCTGAACACTTTTTTGCTCTTCTTGCGGTACATTTTTCTTTTTTTTCAAAAAACTAAACATTACTTACAAAACTCCTCTAAAATGTGGATGATTTCATCCAAGTTACATATCTTGATATTGGGTACTTCATTTCTAGCACGGCTTGGCATACCATCTACTATGGCACTACTCTCATCTTCTGTTATACAAACACACCCCTTTAGACTGAGGTTCTTGCAACCATTGACCCCATCCTCTCCGATGCCTGTCAAAATGAGACTCAAAATTTGAATCTCGTTTGTAAAAGGAACAAAGGAGTTAAAAAGTATGTTTATATCTGGGTTGAAATCGTGTAGTGCTGAAATCTCTTGAGAAAAATAGAGATGAGAACCGTTTTTATGAATAGTTGTATGTCCACAACAGAGATAGATGTGTTCTTCTTTGAGCATTTCGCCATTTTCTACAACTGTGATTTCATGGCAAGTGCCTTCCATCAAACGTTTTGCAAAACTTGGCATAAAGCCATCAGTCATATGCTGTCCTATAATGAGTGTTGTGTCATTAAGTTTTGGAAGCGCTTTGATGATTTTCTCTATCTGACCAGGTCCACCTGTGGATGCCCCAATGAGGATAATTCTACTAGGCACTCTTAAATACAAGTTCTACTCACTACGAATCTTTTCAAGAGTTCAACTCTCATTTTTTATACCCTCTTTAATCTGTTTTATTCTTATAAGTGTACATCATTTTTATCGTATAAGAACTTAGAAAGAGTTCCATCTTGTTTGTTCTTTTTATTATATTTAGAATAGGTATGGTTACTATATAAAGTTGCTTTTTTTCTAAATAAGAGTAGACTTTCAGGCATAAATCTTAAAGAAAAACTTGGAGAAAAGATGCGAGAAGTAAAAATAGATACAACACCTGCTAGGTTGGATTTTATTCAGAGTGCAAGCGGTCTTATCTTGGCTCTTTTTATGTGGGCACACATGTTTTTTGTCTCAACAATACTCCTTGGAAAAGATGTAATGTACAAGGTTACAATCTTTTTTGAAGGGCACTATTTCTTTGGTGAATCCTACCCTCTAATTGTCACTATAGTCGCAGGAGCTATTTTTGCGATTTTTATTGCCCATGCTGCAGTTGCGATGCGTAAACTGCCATCGAATTATAAGCAGTATAAGATTCTGAAAAATCATATACAGAGCTTTAAGCATGGCGATACAAGACTCTGGTTCTGGCAGATTTTTACAGGTTTTGCGATGTTCTTTTTAGGCTCTGTTCACCTCTATATCATTATGACAAACTCTGCGGATATTGGTCCTTATGCCTCTTCTGACCGTATTGTGAGTGAGTGGATGTGGCCACTTTATATCTTACTTCTTTTAGCGGTAGAGCTTCACGGTTCTATCGGTCTTTACCGTCTTGCTCTGAAATGGGGATGGTTTGAAGGCACAGATGCGAAAAAAAGCAGAATCAAACTGCGTAGAATGAAGTATGCGATTACAATCTTTTTTCTTACTCTCGGATTTTTAACACTTGCGGCGTATATCAAGATAGGTATAGAACACAAAGCAAATGCAGGAGAGCGATACCATTTAGAGACGAGCGTCGTTGAGGGAGTGAAATAATGAAAATAATTTATACAGATGTACTTGTCATAGGTGGTGGTTTAGCTGGACTTCGTGTTGCTACGGGTGTAAAAGAGAGAGGTCATGATGTTGTCGTTTTAAGTTTGGTTCCACCAAAACGTTCACACTCAGCCGCGGCACAAGGCGGTATGCAGGCGAGTTTAGCAAACTGTAAAATGGGCGAGGGCGACAATGAAGATGTTCACTTCTCTGACACTATCAAGGGGAGCGACTGGGGTGCAGATCAGGAAGTAGCGCGTATGTTCGTTCACTGTGCACCAAAAGCTATCCGCGAGTTAGCTATTTGGGGTGTTCCTTGGAGTAGAGTTCATAGAGGTGAGCACACCTCAGTTATCAACGCACAAAAAGTTACGATTAGTGAGAGTGAAGAAGCGCATGGACTTATCACCGCAAGAGATTTCGGCGGTACAAAAAAATGGAGAACCTGTTACACCTCTGATGGAACAGGACACAGTATGCTCTATGCGATGGATAACAAAGCAAAAGAGGAGAAGGTAGAAATCCATGAGAGACTCGAAGCCATCTCTCTTATCCATGAAAATGGGCGTTGTAGCGGAGCGATTGCGCGAAACTTAATGAATGGAGAGCTTGTTGCCTATGTTGCAAAAGCGACAACTATCGCAACGGGTGGATATGGAAGACTCTATAGTGTCTCCACGAACGCTATCATCTGCCAAGGAATAGGGCAGGCGATTGCACTTGAAACAGGGGTTGCGACTTTGGGCAATATGGAAGCGATACAGTTTCATCCTACTGCGATTGTCCCCGTTGGTATCTTAACGACGGAGGGGTGTCGTGGAGATGGAGGACTTCTTCTTGACAAAGATGGGTATAGGTTTATGCCAGATTATGAACCTGAGAAAAAAGAGTTGGCTTCTCGTGATGTTGTAAGCCGTAGAATGACGGAACATATCCGAAAAGGCAAGGGCGTAAAATCACGCTATGGAGACCATTTATGGCTCGATATTACTATCTTAGGACGTGAGCATATTGAGAAAAATCTTCGTGAAGTCAAAGAGATTTGTGAGAGCTTTTTAGGAATTGACCCTGCGGTGGATTGGATTCCAGTGCGTCCTACACAACACTACTCCATGGGTGGAATCAGAACAAAATACACAGGAGAGTCCCAAACACTTAAAGGACTCTACTCTTGTGGGGAAGCGGCTTGTTGGGATATGCACGGTTTTAATCGCCTTGGCGGAAACTCTGTAAGTGAAACGGTTGTTGCGGGAATGTTAGTCGCTGAGTATATCGCTGATTTTTGTGACTCCGATGAGAGTGCACTCAATATAGACACTCACACAATCGCCACATTCCTAAAAGCAGAAAAAGATAAAATGGAAGCACTCTTAACCAAAGAAAATGGAGAGGATGCGTACGTTCTTCGCCGTAGAATGGAGAGTATCATGATGGAAAAAGTAGGTATTTTCAGAAATGGTGAGGATTTGCAAGCGGCCGTGGATGAGCTTGAAGAGTTGTACAAACGCTCTAAAAATATAGAGGTCTTTCGCTCAAAATCTCGTGGGGCAAACCCAGCACTCGTCAATGCTTACAGAACGCAAAAAATGTTAAAACTTGCCCTCACAGTAGCCTATGGAGCACTCCTTAGAACAGAGAGCCGTGGAGCGCATTCGCGTGAAGATTTTCCAGAGCGTGACGATAAAAACTGGCTCAAGAGAACCATCACCTCTTGGCCAGATGAAAACCAAACGATTCCAACGGTGAGTTACGAAGAGATTCCTATAGAGAAGATGGAATTTCCTCCTGGTTTTCGTGGGTATGGAAAAGATTTAACCGTCGTAAATCCAGAGACTACAAAGAGACAAGGTGTCGTGGACGCACTTACTGAGAAGTTAGTGCGTGAGGGTGCGAACCGTTTTGAGATTCAAAATGCGCTTATGCCATACATAGATAAACTTCCAAAAAAATATCAAGGAACAAATGAGAGATTAGAAGAAAACGTATGAGTGAAGTAAAAAAAGAGAGAATTTTAAAGATAAGTATTCTCCGTTTTGACCCAACTGACCCAAAAGATTTTCCACATATCGTGACCTATGAAGTTGAAGAGGCAGATGGAATGACTCTATTTATCGCCTTAAATGAGATACGAGAGCACCATGACAACTCGCTCATGTTTGACTTTGTTTGCCGTGCAGGTATTTGCGGCTCTTGCTCTATGCTTGTAAATGGACAACCAAAGCTGGCATGTAGAGTTCTTACCTCCAAGCTTGATGCAAATATTTCGCTTGCTCCGCTTCCTCTTTTTAAACTGATAAGAGATTTATCTATCTATACGGGTGAGTGGATGCGTGGACTTAGTGAGAGAGTAGAGAGTTGGATTCATGACAAAGAGGAAGAGCTCGCTTTTGACAAACTTGAACAGAGAATGGAACCCGCTCTTGCAGATGAGATATATGAGCTCGATAGATGTGTTGAGTGTGGCTGTTGTGTTGCAGGGTGTGGTACAATTCAGATGAAACCAAACTTTTTAGGTGCAGTTGGACTCAATAAAGTGGCGCGTTATCATTTAGACCCAAGAGATAAAAGAAGTGATGAAGAGTATTATGAGATTGTAGGAGACGAAGATGGTGTCTTTGGTTGTATGACGCTTTTAGGTTGTGAAGATGTCTGCCCAAAAGATTTACCACTCCAAAGTAAAATCGCCTACCTAAGAAGAATGATGATTCAGACAGCCGCAAAAAATTAAGGGATAAAGATGTCAATAGCCGAAATAGAGATTCAAAAGTTTGAAAGAGAGAGTGGGGATGTAAACAAAGTTTTTTATCAAGCGATGGAAGAGGTTATCTACTCCATCGCACCGCTCTTAGAGTCTGACCCAAAATATAGTAAATATGGGATTTTAGAGCGTTTAGTTGTTCCTGATAGAGTCATAAAGTTTAAAGTTGTTTGGCTCGATGACAATCAAAACATCAAAGTAAATACTGGCTACAGAGTCCAGTTTAACAACGCGCTTGGACCCTATAAAGGTGGTTTGCGTTTCCATCCAAGTGTCAATGAGGGCATTTTAAAATTTTTAGGGTTTGAGCAAATCCTGAAAAACTCACTCTCTGGTCTGCCTATCGGTGGAGCAAAAGGTGGAAGTGACTTTGACCCTAAAGGAAAGAGTGACTTTGAAATCATGAAGTTTTGTTCCGCTTTTATGACAGAACTGCACAAATATATAGGTCCTCGTATTGATATTCCTGCAGGAGATATTGGTGTCGGTGGGCGTGAAATTGGGTATCTTTTTGGAGAGTACAAAAAAATTACCTCTTCGTACGATGGTGTTTTAACAGGCAAACCTTATATCTTTGGCGGTTCACTCATGCGTCCTGAAGCTACAGGATACGGAGCAGTCTATTTTACCGAGAAGATGTTAGAGCTGGAGGGCAAAGAGTCCTTGGTCGGAAAGATTTGTACTGTAAGTGGTGCGGGAAATGTGGCGATTCATGCCATAGAAAAACTTCAACAAATAGGGGCGATTCCTGTCACTTGTTCTGATTCACAAGGGATGATCTATGATAGTCGCGGTATTGATTTGGAACTCTTAAAAGTGCTCAAGTTTGAACGCAGAACCTCACTCTCGGAATATGTGAAAACACACCTTGAAGCACAATATACTCCATGCTCAGAGTACCAAACAAATATACATCCAGTCTGGGACATCCCATGTTATGCGGCATTTCCATGTGCTACACAAAATGAACTCTGTGAAGCGGATGCACAAAACTTAATAACAAACGGCTGTGTAAGTGTCACAGAAGGGGCAAATATGCCATCTACACCAGAAGCAGTTGCACTCCTTCAATCGCATAAAATATGTTTTGCACCTGCCAAAGCTGCAAATGCAGGCGGTGTTGCTGTGAGTGAGTTTGAGATGTCTCAAAATGCCTCTATGCAAAAGTGGTCTTTTGAAAAAGTCGATAGCAAACTAAAAGAGACGATGCAACAGATTTGTACCCGAGTCGCACTCACTGCAAAAGATTACGGAGTCGAAGGCAACTATGTCGATGGCGCAAACATCGCAGGCTTTAAAAGAGTAGCGGATGCGATGATAGCTGAGGGAATCTAGCCTCGTGCGCTTTGAACTTTTGGCATGTGGAAATAAAACCTAACCTACATTTCCACATGCCAAACATCATACTCTAAACCAACACCACAAACTCAAAGCTCCAAGCAAAAACAAAAAAGAGAATATAATCATATTTAAGGACATTGCGAATGACTTTTATATTAATATAAGTAATGAGATAAAATCCCGTAAAAGTCTGCTATAATATTAAAATAATATTAAATATGTTCGCAATATGCTTAAGGATATTAAATGCCTATAAATAGAGTCAAATCAGATATTTTATCAATATTAATTGAGAGTAAAACTTATGTAAAAACACAAGAATTATCATTAAGGTTAAAAAAACACAAGCTAAATCCTAGAACTTTTCAAAATGAGATAAAAAGTCTAATAGATACAGGGCGTGTAGCAGTAGATGGAAAAGCATCTTTAACCTCTTATATTCTTCAAGAGATTCAAAGGATTTACCCCTCTTCAAAATTTCTCTATGTATGTAAAGACAATCTAGTGGTTGGACTTCTTTTTAGTGTAAAAGGAATATATAGATTTTATTATACTTCTGAATATCTTGCGAAATATGATTTAGCTATTCCTACTATCCCTTTACAATTAGAAGCTGTCGATTTTGAGAAAATTCCTGCCGTATTTGAGGATAATTTTCCTGAAGGAATCAATCGTGAGATATTTGAAACCACTCATAAGATTGCAGATGAATTTGAAATGCTTCCTCGTCTTGAGGATTCTGTAGGAGATTTGTGTTTTTCAAAGACAAAAAACAAGTGTGAAATGATTGAGAAAAAAGGAGTTGGGTACCTAGCTTCTCTTGAAGAGATACTCGGAAAAAACAAAAGAATAGAAGTTCTTGAGGGTTATGAGATTAAACTTGATGATAAGGAGCTTTTTCCTGAGTCGCAAGACCTCTCGACTTTACAGAGTTTAAGGACAGAAGGGATAAGTGGATTTCAGTATAAGCGATTTGTGAACATTGATAAAGAAAATAAGCAGATTGTCAGTAGTGACGGTGCAGGTGAATATATCTTAAAACCATACAGCAAATTAAAAGCAGATGCAGACTCAGAGTTTTATTTTCCACATCTAGCGATGAATGAACATCTTCACATCTCATTTGCAAAAAATGAGCTTGGATTTAATGTGCCTTACAGTGCTATTGTTAAAAGAGCGGAAGATTGTGAGTTTCATTATATTGTTAAACGGTTTGATAGGTTTCATCATACGAGATTTGCAAAAGCTACATTTGGAGTATTTTTAGGACTTAGAGCTGAAAATAAGTATGACACGACGAGTGAGAAGATGTTTACACGCATCTCTAAAGAGCTATTAGCAAAAAAAGAGCGTATGAATCTTTTAAAATATTATCTCTATTCTGTATTGATAGTGCACGAAGATATGCATACAAAAAATCTATCTTTGATATTTGATGATGCAAAGGTATTGCTTGCACCACTTTATGACATCAGTGCTACTGGTTTTTATTCTAGTGGTTTTGGATATGAATCACATTTAACGATAAATGGCAAGAGAAATAATATTCGCCCAAACGATTTTAAAGCTCTCTGTAAAATATTGAGTATTGATTTTAAAGAGTTTAAAGAACAAGCGTATGAAATGGCAAAGCAATATAGAGATGTGATGCCTAAGTATTTTGAAGAAGTTGCAAAGTTAGGTTCAATTCCCTTTTATGAGAAAAAAGAGAGACGCGTGCATGGCGAAACTGGAAAAACAAAGACGCTAATAGGCGATAAAAGAGAGTTTGTAGATGTATTACGCGCATTTCATAACAAAAGAGTCGAGGAGTTATATACTCTTGGTTGGATAGTGGAATAACTTCTCAATCCTAAAACAAGCTAAACCTTTTGGCATGTGGAAATAAAAACCTAAATTTCCACATGCCAAACATCATACTCTAAACCAACACCACAACCTCAAATCTCCAAGCAAAATTTAATTAAGTACGGAATGTTTCAAGTTTAGCGTGTAAGTCATCCGTCATAGCGTTGAGATGGTCGGCTGCCGCAGCAATCTCTTCAACATTTCTAGCATTTTGAGATGAAATAGTATTTATTTCAGTAACTTGAGAGACAATGAACGCAACATCTCTTCCTGTCTTTTCAAAGTCGTTTACAGTTTTATCGCTTGCTTTTACAGCATTATTTACAATTTCAACACTATGGTTGATTTTATTTTCAACTTCACTTGAAACATTTGCAAGAGCTTGAACTTCGGCGGAGTTAGAGTTCATCTGTCCACTTACATCTATGATGGATTGAACGATAATATTAATAGTTGCATTGATTTCAGTAAGTGATTTTTGTGTTCGCTCTGCAAGTTTTCTTACTTCATCTGCAACTACTGCAAAACCACGACCATGTTCACCAGCTCTTGCCGCTTCAATAGCAGCATTGAGTGCCAGAAGATTTGTCTGGTCTGCAATGTCTGAAATAACTTCAAGAACACTTTTTACTGCTGTTGCCTCTTTTGAGAGTGATTCCATTCTCTGTGCGAGTTCTACTTCAAGCTCGGCACTCTCTTGCACTCTTGATGTAAGAGCAACTATATCATTGCGAGCATCATCAAGATTCTCATTTGCGGCAATAATATCTTTTTTACTCTCTAGTGCATCTTGGATAGCCTGCATAATCTCTTGTTTGATTTCATTTGCTTTCGCTGTTGCTTCATCTATGACTATTACAGATTTCTCAACACTATTTCCAACACCTAAAGCCGTAGTAGAGAGTTCGTGAGAGATGGAAGCATTTTCAGATGAACCTTTTTTGGAAGTCTCAATTAACTCCTTTAGGCTACTTATTAAGTTATTAAAACTATTTGCCATGAGAGAGAGTTCAAGAGGGGCATGCTCATCTACTTTGAGTGTTAAATCTTTATTGTTGCCTATTTGAAGCAGCATATCTTTAAATTTATTTAGAGGTGTTACAACACTTGCATTTACTAAAATAACAGTTACAATCATAATAACAATAAGTGCAATAATAGATGAGATTATAATGCTGTTTCTTATTTCATTTGGAACAATCATAACTTCTGCCTCACCAATCTCAGATAATATTGCCCAAGTAACATCTTCTCCAACTTTAATAGTTGAAAATGAAGAGAGAACAGGATTTCCATTATAATCAATAACTATTTTTGTCTCAGTTTTACCAGCAAACGCATCACGAGAAGCTTCCGTATCAACAGAGCCACTTTCTGGATGGGCAAAAGAGGCTTGTAGAGAGTGATTTTTAGGCTCAAGGAAGCTATCACTTCTCATTCTTTTGTCGGAACCAACTAAATAATCCTCTTGTGAAGCGCCATAGCCATTTCTGTAGTGCATTACTTTATTGATAGCTGCATCGCTGATTTGAAATGCTAACACGGCTTTTACCTCACCATCTAGTGTAACAGGGGTAGCTAAAAACATTGCAGGAGCCCCGTTACTTGGAGCGTAAGGTTGCATATCTACAAATGTTGGACGGTTATTTTGTAGTGCTTTTCTATATACCCTGCAAGAGAGCTATCTTTTAAGGAGCCACTTACAAGGTTGGCACCGTAATCAGACTCTTTTGCGGCAGTGTACATCACATGCCCATGTTTTGCACATATAACAAACACATCATAATAGCCATACTCTTTCATATATTCTTGAAAAAACCCTTCATGTTCAGCCGTTTTATCAATAGCAAGTTGCTCTTTAACTGGATAGGCATCGGTTCCTTTAACCTCTAGTTTTTCATGTACATAAATCAGATCAAGCACTAAATCTCTTAAATCTTCAGAGCGAGCGAGTACTTTAATATCTCCTACTCTCTCACCAAAAAAATTCTGTATCTGATTTTTTTTGGTATCTCGCATTGTAGTTAACTGTGCGTAGTTGTTTGCAAGTAGTGCAGACTTACTCTCACTTGATGATATAAAACTGCTTGTAAAAGCGAGAAGTGACAAAGATATTGCAACAAGCAATATCACCTGTAATTTAATAGACATTTTTTTCAATAGAAATTCCTTTATCTTACATTTTTGTAAGTATTAGTTGAGCGAGTATAGCCATAGAATGTTACAAAAATGTAATAATTTATAAAAGAAAAGATGTATGTGCAAAAAAATATTACAAATAGTTACATATAGATAAAAAGTCACATATTTCTTAAAAATAACTGATGAAAAGTCACTAAATAGGGACATTGTTAAGATGTAATATGACAAAAATGTAGGTGATAAACATCGCAGGCTTTAAAAGAGTAGCGGATGCGATGATAGCTGAGGGAATCTAGCCTCGTGCGCTTTGAGGCTTTGGCATGTGGAAATATAAATCCACATGCCAAAGATTACCTTCTTATGCTCTCTAGAGTAGAATGGATGCTATCAAGAATTATCTCATTGGCATTTAAAGATATATCAAGATAAGCTTTTTGTGGTTCAATTTTCTCTAGTTCTAGATTATACTCATTGAGATTCAGGTTATGAAGACTACTTTTTAGTTTGTGCAAATCATCAGTAGTTACAAATCTTGCAAGCAATAAGTTGTTTAAAATTTCGCTCTCTTTACTGATTGCTACAGCCAAATCGAAAATATCTCTTGTGAGATTATCCTCTTTTCTATACTTTATTTTTTTAGCGATTATATCTTCTATGCTCTCGTAATACAAATCAAATTCTAAGTCGATTAATTCGTTTTTTATTGGCTTATGGATGAGTGCTTCATTGAGTAAAAAATCAACTTTTATATCATTTTTTGTTTTTAGTTTTAAGTGTTTAGTAAACCCATCAAATCTATATTCAGATGTATTAAAAACGGTAGTGTCATCAATATACCACTTAGGGTCAAGAAAATCAAAGAGTTGAGCTTCACTCACAAATATATCTATGTCAAATGATTTTCGATGTTGAAAATGAAATATAGAGAGTGCAGTTCCACCACCGAATGCCCACCATTTTTTTAAGCTAACTTTATCTTCTATATTTTTTATGAGCTCAAAATAGACACTATTCAAAGCCTCAAGTTGCGGTTTAAAGTTCTTCAAGTAGCCATTCATACTCTGCTATTTCCTCTTTTTTAAATTCATCTTTATAAAAAGTATAAAGCTGTTTTAAATTGCTCTTTTTGACACTAAACAACTCGCAATATTTGATGACATCACTGTACTCAACTTCTTTAAAAAGTGTCAGTATCGCATAATGATACTGCTTGGATCTGTTTATGTTATTAAAAATTTCATATAAATCATCTATGCTATAGTGCATTGTAGGGTCACTGATAGAGTTGTTGATAGTAGCAAGGAGCCATTTTGCACTGTTTAGTTTTTTATCTTCGTTTGCAATAACATCAAAAGGGATAATCTCACTATAATCTTCTTTGTCATTTGCCAAATCATACTCTAACTGTTTCATCAAAATAAATTCAGCTTTTATATTGAAAAATTGAGCAAACTTTTTAGCTGTATGAATCGTAAAACTTCTTTTGTGCTGGTAAAGTTCACTAATAGTTTTTTTCCCAATATTAAGAGATGCACATAATACATCTTGCGTGATATTATTTGGTTCTATATATTTTTCTTTTATAAAGTCTATGTGTGCTATCACTTATATGCCTTTTTATATTATCGTTTTATGATAACTTTTTAATTAATAATATTATCATATTTAGATAATTAAGTCAAAAAAATGGCAATGGATTGAGCTTACGCAGATAGATGTTTGGCATGTGGAACATAAATCCACATGCCAAAATAAAACAGATTGGAGTGCAATTACCTGATTTTTAGGAACTCTTCAATACTCTTTTTAAAGATTGGCAAGTTGTAGCGCACAACATCTTCTATGATATTGTCATCCGTACTATCATAGTCATGTGCAATGTAGTTTCTCACTGCACTAATGCCCTTTAAATCTTCACTCGTAAAAGCTTCAAGGATTTTAAACTCATTATCATCTTTGAGTTTTGTAAATTGTTCTGCTATTCTGATTATGTTCATTCTTATAGCAGGTTTTACTAATTTATCTTCAATAGAACGAGTGATTTTTAAATCGCTCTCACTCATTATGAACTCAATATTTTCAATGCACTCGTAGATTTTATTTAATCTATCTATACCTTTAGACACTGATTAAATCATTGAGTATTGATTTGTTTGTATCTGGTACTAAATCTATAGGTGTTTTAAAAAGTGTTTGTAGCTCTTTTTTTATATCTTCAATTCTGAGAAGTTTTGCAAAGCCATCTTTATACTTTAAAGAGAATTTATCATAGTCTAACTTGTAGGCAATATCAATATCACTAAACTTCGTTTGTGTATCTTTAGCATAGCTTCCAAATAACCCTAAAAGTATCAACCCCTCTTTTTCATAAGTTGGTTTTAACTCTTTTAGTGTTGATAAAATCTCACTTTTTTGTGGCATATTGCACTCTCATTTTTAATCTATGGCAAGTATATCATAGTTTGATTTATAGACAAATATATGAGGAGATCGCTCGTTGAACTTTTTATTAACTACTCATTCTCCTACACAAACTCAAACCTACAAGCAAAAAAAGATAATTTAATT
>Ga0100390_10001330_pt1 | contig 22007 bp, 23 predicted proteins | sample CryGeymeta201514_FD_81540 | JGI IMG/M metagenome (GOLD analysis project Ga0100390, IMG submission 81540) | Groundwater microbial communities from Crystal Geyser aquifers in Utah, USA - Crystal Geyser metaG 2015-14 | ecosystem: Environmental > Aquatic > Deep subsurface > Groundwater | place... | reverse complement strand
TGGAGTTCTTGATAAGGGAGTGAATTTTTTGACCATCGGAGAGAAAAGTAGAAGTGTCATTTTCACCCCAAAGGATGAGGGTAGGACAAGATATTTTTGACAAGAAAGGAGTTTGGTCGTGGTGAATTAGGTTTCTAAAAGTGTCTTTTTCGCTTTTGGTATTTAGAATTTCATAATCGGAAGCATCAAGATGAGCGAGTTTAAGAATTTGATGTCGAAAAGGTCGAAGAATTGATTTAAATGGTGAGATGAGGGGTTGGAGAGAACGCCAAGGCTTCGGGAGCCGATGGCGGATGGAGGCTGAGGAGAGGAGGATAATAGCCCCGGGAAGGTGGGGATAGTCGGAGGCGATTTGAGTAGCGATGGCTCCACCAAGAGAGTGACCGATTAAAACCGGGTTTTTGATTTTGTTTGACTTTAAATATTCAACGACAAATTGACAATAATTATTGAGGGTGAGGGTCTGGTTTTCTGGATAAGGAAGGTTGGGGGCGAAAATAGAAAATTTGAGCTTGAGCCTTTCAGTAATAGGTGCGCAAGAAGCTGAAGATCCGGCCCAACCGTGAAGGAAAACCATTGAAGGACTTGCCATAGATGTATTCTATCAGTGATAAAATCTGATATAAAATGATGATTCGAAATTGGGTGGATAAAATTATTGGCAATTGGGAGAGAAAACTCCTACCGGTGAATCGAATTGAAATTGATGCGAAAAAGATTTTGAGAAATTTTGATGAGGCTAAAAAAAGATCGGGGATGGAAATATGGCCGGTTTTAAAGGCCAATGCTTATGGGGGTGGATTGGAACAGGTGACGAAAATATTGAAGACCAGAAAGTATCGCTATGCAGTGGTGGACAGTTATTATGAGGCCTTGCGGATTTGGCGGGTAAGTCGGCAAAAAATACTACTGATTGGGCCACTGCAACCCTCAAATTATTCGAAAATTAATTGGAAGCGGGTAACTCTGATGGTGTCGGATATTTCCCAGATTTGGGATTTAATCACTTTGGGCAAAAAAGTCAAAATTCATTTGAAAATTAATACCGGAATGAATCGGCAGGGGATAGAAATCGGGGAGCTTTCAGAGGCACTAAAAGTAATTGCCGGGAGTGAACATGTAGAGCTTGAAGGTTTAATGTCGCATTTAGCAGATACGGAAGATAGTGAGTGGACCAAGAGTCAGGAGGAGAAATTTGTCGAAGCCATAGATATAGTTAAGCGGACCGGCTTTAAGCCAAAATACTATCATTTGGCAGCCAGTGGTGGGATAGGAAAAGTAGCCATAAAAGAATTAAATGCGGTCAGGGTGGGGATTGATTTATATAAAGGAGCCATAAGATTGGTGTCAAAGATGGTTAAGGTAAGGCAAGTTGCGGTCGGTGAAAGAATTAGTTATAGCGGGACTTATAAATTTAAAAAAGAGTCATGGGTGGGGGTAGTGCCGGTGGGATATTGTGAGGGGTTAGATAGGCGGTTAAGTAACCGAGGTTTGGTGAAATATAATGGTGTTTTTTACCCAATGGTGGGTAATATTTGCATGAACATGTGTTTGGTGAATTTTGGTGAGATTAAGCCGAATTTATATGATGAGGTAGAGGTAATCGGTCAGAGTAATCAAAATTCAATTGAAGAGATGGCTAAAATTATGGGGACGATTCCCTATGAGGTGATGGCCAAACTAAGCAGTTCGATTCGGCGGGAGATTATTTAGTTACCTCAACCTTAATACCCGGACCCATGGTGGCACAGAGAACCAATTTTTTGATCTTAGGAGCCTTAATGACCCTGATTAATTCCTCAATGTTGGCAATCAGCTCAATGTCTGGTTGTGAAACTTTGCCAACCACCCGGTGAATCACCGGAGCCGATTTTTCGCATTTCAGAGTGGTTTTGGCCACTGATAGTTTCTTAAAAGCGGCTTTTGGGTTATCAGTCAGAGTGCCGTTTTTGGGATTGGGCATGAGGCCGCGGGGACCAAGAATGCGGGCAAAGGGAAGAAGTTTGGGCATGGTAGCCGGAGTGGCAATTAAGACATTAAAATTGATTTTGCCGTCTTTGATTTCGGCTAAAACGGCGTCGTTTAAAATGACTACTTTTTTGGCACTGACTTCAAGGTGAGGGAAAGAAATATCGACAGAGGAAATGCTTTCCAGAAGGAGAACGTGAGTTTCGACCTTACCGTCAAATTTGGAAATCGAGGTGGATTTGACTAAAGCAATGGCTTCTTTGAGGGGATAGAGCTTATTAATGTCGTACTTTTTTCGGGCTTCAAGATATTTTTTGCCGTGGCTGGTTTTTATAACAGTTTTGGTGGATTTTTCTTCAGTGAGAGGAGTAAGGGAAGCTTTGCGAGTAACCTTTTTTGGGGTTTTCTCTTCCACAGCTTTTTTGGTTGTAGTTTTGCTCATTTTTTTTATTAAATTTTTAATTTTAATTATTTGCTTAAGTCTCCCTTGTCAAAGGGAGATTTAGAGGGATTGGTCTTTTAATCAACAACTTCGAAACCCATAGAGACGGCGGTGCCGGCGACCATGCGGGCGGCAGCAGCAGGATCCTTGGTGTTTAAATCAACCATTTTGACTTCGGCGATTTGTTTAATTTGAGCTTGGGTGATTTTGCCAATCTTTTCGCGACCAGTAAGACCACTACCCTTTTCGATTCCGGTGGCCTTTTTGATCATGTCGGAAACAGGAGGTTTTTTGAGGACAAAGTCAAAAGAACGGTCTTCGTAAATAGTAATGATGGCCGGAATGAGAGAGCCTTTCATGTTTTCGGTCTTTTCATTGAACTCTTTGCAAAAATCCATGATTTTAATACCCTGAGGACCGAGGGCGGTACCAACCGGAGGAGCGGGGTTGGCGGCGCCGGCTTGGATGGCTAGTTTAACTACAATTTTGATTTTTTTAGGCATACATTTAGTTATCAGTTTTCAGTTATGAGTTACGAGTGAAAAGTGATTTTTTAATAAAAAATATTAAATAATTATTTTTATAATTCCTTGGTGACCTGGAGAAAATCCAATTCAACCGGGGTTTCGCGCTCAAAAAAGGAAACAAGACACCTAAGTTTTCCTTTTTCCTGATCGATACTATCAATAGTACCAATGAAGTCGGTGAAAGGACCATTGGTGATTTTGACGACATCACCAATACCAAAAGGAGCTTGATATTTGGGTTTGTCTTCTTCGGTGGTTTTAATGATATTGTCAATTTCGCTTTGAGAGATGGGGGTGGGTTTAGAACCAATACCAACAAAACCAGTGACTCCGGGGGTGGTGCGAACGGTGACCCAGGAATCATCAGTAACAATCATTTGAATTAAAACATAACCGGGGAGAGTTTTTTCCTGAGTTTTAACTTTGGCGCCGCGTCTGATGACCATTTTACTTTGGATGGGGATAATAGCCCGGAAAATATGATCCTCGAGACCCATGGTTTTGATACGGGTTTTGAGAGCATCGATAACTTTATATTCATGACCGGAATAGGTATTGATAACATACCAGGCAGCGTCAATTCCGGGGGTATTAGACGATAGTTGGAATGAAAATTCCTTTTTGGTGGTTTTGGTTGAGTTGTTTGGCATTAGTTTAGATAATTAGATAAGAAGATAAAAAGATGAGAAGAAAGTATATTTATTTTGTTTTTTTAATTATTGGTGTGGGAGAAAGGCCCATGGTAGGAGTGGGGCTTTGACTGATGGTAGGAAAGCTCACTCCTTGGTTATTTTGAATGCCTTTATTTTGTTGGTGGCCTAAAAGACCGATTCCCTGAGTAAAGATAAAGTCAAATCCACCCAAGATCAGGGAGATAATAACCGAAATCGATATTACCACAATCGAGAGCTCTAATAAAGTGTCTTTTTTGGGCCAGGAGATATTTTTAAATTCCGCCCTGACTTCCCGAAAGAAATTAACCACTGCGTTCATGGGGATATTATAGCAGGGATTGGGGTAAAGTTGGTGTTATGCTAGAGATAATTAATGTCATTTTTATCGGTCAGGTTTTTAGGATTTTTTTTGATGGTATGGGGGTTGTCAGTAGTAATGCGCCCCCAAAAAAATCTGTATAAATTTTTTTTAATTGCGATAAATTTTTTATTTTATGGGTTTTTCGGACTGGCGGGAGTGGGGATTTTGGTGATTGATGCGTTTATAAATTTCGGGTTTCTTAAAATTCTTGAGAAAAGAAGATGGGGTAGGTGGGTTTTGGGGTTGGCGATAGGGTTTAATTTAATACTTTTGAGTGGTTATAAATATTTCAACAACGGGTGGGATGTGGTGGGAATGGAGATAATAGCACCGATTGGAATTTCTTTTTTTAGCTTTAAGATAATCAGTGTTTTGATTGATACGTATCGACAAAAAGTTAAAATTGAGAGTTTGGTAGATTTTTTGACTTATGTAAGCTTTTTTCCCCAAATATCAGCCGGACCGATAGCGAGATTTAAGGAGTTTAGTGAGGACTTAAACAAGGAAAACGAAATTGACCGGTCGAAGTTTTGGGTGTTATTAATCAGTGGGTGGTTAAAGATGTATTTAATCGGAGGGATTCTATTTGATGTAGTTAATCAGACGATATATTTGCCGCAGAATTTTAGCCGGATGGATTTAGTTTTAGGGATGTTGAGCCTGAGTTTTTATATTTTCGCTAATTTTAGTGGCTATTGCGATATTTCGGAGGCTCTGGCGATGGTGTTGGGCTTCAGAACTCCGAAAAATTTTAACAGTCCTTATAGATCGGTGGGGTTTAGAGATTTCTGGCAAAGATGGCACATGAGTTTGTCGTCGTGGCTTAGAGATTATTTGTACATACCGCTGGGAGGAAACCGGAAAGGGAAGGGGAGAAAATATGTTAATTTATTGACGGTGATGACAATTGGGGGAATTTGGCACGGAGCCGGAATTAACTTTTTAGTTTGGGGAGGGTTGCATGGGATTATGTTAATGATTACTCACTTTTTAGACGATTTTGTTTGGCCAAGGTTTGTTCGAGTGGCTAAATGGGTAAGGGTGACTGGTAGGGGTTTGGGGTGGTTTCTGACATTTGGATTAATAAATATTACCTGGATTATTTTTTACCCAAAAAGTTTAGAGATGTCGATTAAATATTTTGAGTCATTAATTTGGACTGGAGAAACCCGGACAGTGTTGTGGTCAGGTGGGGTAATGGGTGGATTGATATTGGTAGGGATACTAAGTATTTGGGGAGACAAATTTGAAGAAATAACTACCAAAATCTTGGTAAGAGTACCCGCGATGGTCAGGTATTTAATATTAGTAGCAATATTTTATTTGATTATAATTTTGGGACCAAATAATTATGTGGCACCGGCGGCTTATTTTAACTTCTAATAGTAGAAAAGAAATGGTGAGGTTGTGGTTATTGGCGATATTGGTATTAGTATCAGTAGTGTCGATTTTTAAAATCAAAAAGTTATTAATTAGGCCGGCAGAGGTTATAAATCCTCTAAGTCAGATCCAACAGCCGACAATAACACCGGTTTTGACGATAATCCCAACCCTGATAGAAAAAAAACAGATTAATAAAATTCTAATTGTCGGGGATTCGATGATAGTGGAGGGATTCGGACCCAGACTGGAGAATGATTTATCGGTCTATTCGGATTTGGAAGTTAAAAGAAGGGGAAAATATTCAACCGGATTAAATAGAAGAGATGTTTTTGATTGGAATAAATACTCGCTGGATTTAATCGAGGAATTTAAACCGGAAGTGTTAATAGTGATGTTTGGAGCCAATGACAGTCAAAACATTTTAGATAACTTGGGTCAGCCCTGTCGGGTGAGTGATCCGGAATGGGATGAAGTTTATACCCGGAGGGCGGAGGAGTATATAGCATTAATTAGCCCGAGGGTAGAAAAGATTTATTGGGTGGGACAACCGGCAGCCAGAGAGCCAGTATTTTCCGGGCGGCTGAAGCATTTAGACGAGATTTATGAGAGAGAGGCCCTAAAGTGGAACAATATTAAATATATTTCGACTTGGGAGAGATTTACGACGGCAGAGGGAAAATATCAGGCAATAGTAGCCGATGATGGGGGGTTAAGACAGAGGGTAAAAACTGATGACGGGATCCACCTGACGTATCATGGGTCAAAAATCATGAGCCAATTGGTGATTGGAGAACTAAAACAGGATTTTGAGTTGGAATTTTGATGAGGGTATGGTAAATTAAGGTAATTATTTGAGAAAAAATTATGCCCGACATAGAAAAAGAAAAAGTTGCGAACCCGAATTTATTAGTTGATGCCAAAGCGAGAGTGGAAATGCTTCAGCGACTTGATACGTTGGGTGGGGGGAGTGAAAACTCGCATACTATGTCAGGTTTATATACGCTGGGGGTGGAGATGCAGCAGAGAATGAACACTTCTTTGACACAAATGTGGCCACCTGAATTTAGACAGGGATTGTCACGAGCCGGGACCGAATTTGCGGCGAGAGTGGGGATAACAATTATTGGTAGAGGTAGTATCAGTCTTTCATATGAGCAGGGGAATTTGCATGCTTGGTTGAGAGAAAAAGGTTTAGATGTTGATTTGGATCCGGCAAAGAGATTTGATTATCCGGTGGATTGGAGTAGGTTACCGCAAGGATATCAGGAGGGTAATTATTATTTTGTGGATCAACCAATGACTCCTCAGCAGTTGGGGGTTATGGCGGAGACTGTGGCGGCTAAGTTTGCGGGGTTGAGGGATAAGGCTGGTGAGACATATGGACCAGACGCAGAAGAGACTAAGTTATTAGCTATGGCAGCGGCAGTACAATTAGCTGTATCAACCGAAATTGGCAGTGTAATAAGTGGTCAGGGTGGATTTACCGCCGATCAAACTAAAGAATTAATTGGACCACAACTTAAGGCGGTTGGTTTTAGTTTGGTGGACAGCAAGTAATAAGTAAAATTTGACTGGATTAGTATCACAAGTTTCTATTTGACAGTTACAGGGGTGGTGGGTATGATGGAAGTTACACGCTAGGAATAGCGTACAACTATGAATTGTCCATATTGTCGGCACGATGAATCAAATGTATTGGAATCCAGGGATGCCCTGGAGGGGCAAGCGACTCGCCGCCGCCGGGAATGTGTTAAATGCGGTAAGCGTTTTACCACCTATGAGCGGGTGGCCAATATCGAATTAAAAGTGGTCAAAAAAGACGGCCGGATTGAGGACTATTCCCGGGAAAAATTAGAAAGATGTCTGGAAAAAGCCTGTTGGAAGCTGTCATTAACGGAGCGGGAAAGAATGGTGGAGGAAATTGAATTAAAACTTTTGAATTGGGAGAGTGTAGAAATACCCAGTCGGGAAATTGGCAAAATGGTAATGGAGAAATTAAAAGATATCGATCCGGTGGCCTATATTCGTTTTGCGACTATTTATTTACAGATAAAAAATGTAAATGATTTTGAAAAATTAGTGACTGATTTTAAAAAGGATTCAAAGTAATGGAAGATATTGTTAACCGACAATTTAGCGACTTAATGGAGCCGGAATTGTCAGATAATGCCCGGTATATTGCTGAGACAAGATACGGGATGAAGGGTGAAGGGGGAGAGAGATTGGAGAAAGTAAAGGATATTTTTTGGCGGGTGGCTAGCAGTGTAGCCAAGGGAGATTTGAACTTTGATAAATCTGCCGCCGCTGAAGCTTTAATGGATAAGCAAGCAAAAAAGTTTTATCAGCTTTTAGCCGAGCAAAAGTTTATGCCCAATACTCCCTGTTTAGTTAATGCCGGTAAAAAACATCAACAAATGTCGGCCTGTTTTGTGTTGCCGATTGAGGATTCGATGGAGTCAATTCTGACGACTTTAAAGGATATGGCCATGATTCACAAAAGCGGAGGGGGAACAGGTTTTTCCTTTTCTCAGCTGCGGCCCAGCGGGGACTTTATTGCCAGTTCCGGGGGAACGACAGTGGGACCGGTGTCGTTTATGCAGGCTTATAACGATGTTACTTCCCAAATAAAACAAGGCGGAGTCAGGCGGGGGGCCAATATGGGGATGTTGTCGATTGAGCATCCGGATGTCCTGCGCTTTGCGGTGGTGAAACTGGATGAATATTCTCTGACTAATTTCAATATATCACTTGGGGTTACCAACAAATTTATGGATCAGCTGGAGTCTGATAAAAAGTTTGTGGATGATGATAGTATTCCGGAGGAAATTGTGGAAAAAATCAGATTAGCTGAAGCAGACCGGGATGTAGATATAAGACTACGGGAGATTGAGGAGCAAACCCAAAAGCTTTACGAATGGGCGAGGGCAATAAATAAGGATGAGGGATATGAATTAATAAATCCGCGAACCGGTCAGGGAATGATGAAATTAAACGCTTTTAAAGTTTTTAATTTGGTTACCCGTTTGGCTTGGCAATATGGTGATCCGGGGTTGGTGTTTATTGACCGAATGAACGAGGAGAGAAGCAATCCGGTGCCAAAAATGGGGAGAATTGAAGCAACCAACCCTTGTGGTGAACAGCCTTTATTGCCTTATGACGCCTGTAATTTAGGGAGTATAAATTTGAGTAAGTTTGTGATGGAGGGAGCCGCCTCCGCCGGAGGCTTCGGCGAGCTAAACTGGCCGGAATTAGCCAGAGTGGTGCGGGGGGCGGTGCATTTTTTGGACAATATTGTGGAAATAAATGAATTTCCGGTAGCCAAAATTCGGGAAATGGTAAACAAAACCAGAAGAATCGGATTGGGGGTAATGGGATTTGCCGACATGTTGTTTAAATTAGGAGTTCGGTATGATTCAGAAGCAGGAGTGGTATGGGCAGAAAAAGTGATGAAATTTATAGACACTGAAGCCAAAAAGGCTACGGTTGAGTTGGGAAGTCAGCGGGGAGTCTTTGAGGCTTGGGGGGAGAGTGTTTATGGCGGGAGTGAGTATCGTCCCAGAAATATGTCCTTAACTACAATTGCTCCTACCGGGACAATTTCAGTGGTGGCAGATGCCAGCAGCGGAATTGAGCCGTTATTTTCTTTGGGTTATCAAAAAAATACAGTTGAGGGAAAAGTGCTACAGGTGATGAACCCAATATTTATTGAGGAGTTGAAAAAGAAAAATATTTATTCCGAACAGCTTTTGGATAAAGTGATAAAAAATGGTGGGAAAATTGCGGAAATTAAAGAAATTCCGGAAGAAGTTAAGGAAATATTCCGGACGGCTTTGGAAATTAGTTCGGAGTGGCATGTCCGGATTCAGGCGGCTTTTCAAAAATATACGGATAATGCGGTTTCAAAAACAATTAATTTTCCCAAAGAAGCTACAGTGGATGAAGTAAGAAAAGCCTATTTACTGGCATATTCGTTGGGGACAAAAGGAGTTACCATATATAGAAGCGGCAGTCGGGAAAAGGAAGTTATTCAGCAGGTTAAATCGAAAAACTTGATAATTCCGGTGAAAAAACCGACGCCGGAAGTGGCGAGGGGAGTAAGGTTGAGGAAACCCTGTGATGCCGGCAGGGTTTATACTTCAGTTTTTTTTGAAGGAGGCAATGGGCCGGTGGAGGTGTTTGTAAATCTTGGGAAAAGCGGCGGCTATATGGCCGGGTCGGCTGAAGTAACCGGAAGATTGGCGTCACTGTCACTTAAATACGGGGCGACATTGGAGGAAGTGGCAGAGGAGTTGGTGGGGATCTCCTGCGGTCAAAAAATAGGATTTGGAAATGGAACGGTTTTGAGTATGTTTGATGCGGTGGGGAAATCACTTCTGGAAATTTCCCGGGGAGAGCAGTTGGATTTATTTCAGGAAGAGAAACAGAAATTAGTAGTGCCGAAGGTAAACGGGAAACAACAAAATTTAGTCAATGAGGCGAGGGCTAAACAGACAGATTTGGAAAGCAAGTTTTCAGCTTGTCCTGATTGCGGCAGCCCGCTTTATGCCGAAGAGGGGTGTTATAAATGTTCAAATAATTTTTGCGGGTATTCCAAATGCAGTTAAACCCCTCTTTAATTCTCCCTTTGAGGAAGGGGAGCCGAAGCCTCCTTTTTCAAGGGAGGTCGCCCGAAGGGCAGGAGGGTTTTGATAAATGATAACCACAAAAACAGGTGATAATGGGTGGACGGGTTACGGAGGGAAAAAAGTGAGGAAAGACAATCCAATAATTGAGGCAATCGGGATCTTGGATGAATTACAGGCAGTGTTATCAATTATCAATTATCAATTACGAATTACGAATTTTAGAAAAATAATTGTCGATATTCAGAAAATTATGTCGGGAAAGAAGACGGAAGTTAATTTAGATGTAGAAATAAAAAGACTGGAAGAAAAGGTAAAACCGGTAAACAAGTTTATAATTTTTAGTAATAAAAAAGCGATTTACCTGAACTGGGCCAGAACAGTAACCAGAAGAGCTGAAAGAAGAGCGATGGCACTAAAGGATAAAAAGGCGTTAGAATATCTAAACAGATTGTCAAAATTTATATATTTAAAAGCCAGAGAAACAGAAGAAAAATAGAAGGAAGAAGGGTGTCCCGGCAGTGGCCGGGTGAAAATTCCCTCGCTGGGCCGCAACCGTAATAGCCGGGTCGATAAATCTTACGAGCACTAAGTAATATGCAAGAAGAATCAGAGAAAAGATTAAATTTTGATCCGGTGGCTGAGGTTGGATACCTGAGAAGATTTGGAGATGGATTGAGAAGACAACAGTTGTCACGGGAGATTGGAACATCTTTGGCAGAATTATTTCTTAGTGAATATAGCCATGAATATCAAATGATTGGCGGTCAGATTTGTGATGCAGCCACAGGGATCTCCATCAGAAATTTAAGCGATGAGGGGGAGTCAGAGGAAAGGATTGAGAGAATGATTTTAGATGGAGCCAAAATGGTAGTTAATGTCAGTCCAAAGAATAAAGAATTGGGTTATTTTGATAATGTAGTCGATATTTGGAAGGTTGAAGATGGAGAAAAAATAAATTTGTTTCGGTTTAAGGTGGATATGAGTGAAAGCGATCTAATAAATTTTGACAGGCTAATGGGTGGAGAAGTGAAGGAGTATCGGTTGGCAGAAGTAGTGGTGATGCTGAGTTTAGCTAAAGAACGAGACGGAGTATCAATCGGAAAAATTATGACAATAGCCAAAGAATTAGTGGCCAGTTTTGAGAGAAACTACGGAGGAAAATTATTTTTTGATGCAGAACTGATTACCCGGCTATATGTGGCAGTCAGGTTGGAAGTGGAGAGAAGGAGAGAGGAATGTCCGGTGGTGGAGAGAAGAGTAGGAGTTGACCCATTTAGAATGAGGCAATATTTATATGGGGAACTAAAGACCATGAGGGTAAATGGAGGAGGATGTGGGGGGTCGAGTTTGTCAGGGGAATTTGGGAGTGGTCGGGGGATGGTAATTATTAAAACGGTTGATGGGTTAATTTTTAGAGTGGGGAGTACCGAGGGGTTAAGTTTTTGCCCGAAATGCGGCTGCTTTTATTCCGGTGACAAATGTCCGATTTGCGGTTAAGGTTGATTGTAAATGCTGTCTTTGGGGTTGTGGCCGATATATAGTCGATATTTTTCAAGTTCGATTTTGTGGCGAATGATATGTTCATAGTAATTTCGATGCCAGATTTGTTGTTGAGCTTCTTTGGCGGAATTCATTTTAATATAACCGATGATTTTGGGAAGAAGTTGACGTTTTTCGATGGTGGGCGATTCGTGAATCGCCCTTACACAAAATTGGCCACTGATAAGAATAATTAAGTGAACATGGTTGGGCATTATTTGGTAGGTATTTATAGATACAGAAGGGAATTTAAAAGGAATGTTTTGAAGCCATTTTTGGAGAATTTTTCCAATTTGATTGGGAATAAAATCAGCTTTGATAATTTTCCCGAATAATAATTGATGTTTATAAGAGTCAATGGTTACAAAATAATATCCTGGTTGAGAATAGTTACGATGATATAGGCGAATGGAATGTCTTTTGTTTTCCATTAGTGTAAGGGCGAATCATGATTCGCCCAATAGGGAGTTGAATACTATTGAATGATTGTATAAGATTTATTCATGAAGAAAATAATAGTATTGGTCGTGGTGATCCTTTTTGGAATCTATTTGTTGCCAAAAATGGACTGGGGGAAGATGAGATGGCAGCCGACGGAGTCGGTGACGGTGAGCGGTGAAGCTAAAACAGTTTTAAAAAACCAAATTTCTTCGTTTACGGCCGGAGTAGATGCGGTAGCTGACAAAAAAGACGATGCCGCCAAGGAGGTAAACAGCAAAATGGAAGCGTTGATTAAGGCAGTTAAAAGTTTTGGAATAAAAGCGGAGGATATAAAAACTCAAAGCTTAAGTTATTACCAGAGTGAAGAGACTTATTGGGATAACGGAGTGCAAAAATCACGCAAGGGTCAATGGCGGGTGAGTAGTTCGGTGGAGATTACTTTACGGGAGGTTGATCGGGCCCCGGTTTTAGCGGATTTACTAGCCGGGAGTGGTGCCACCAATGTTTATGGTCCTAATTTTCAGTTTGATAACACTTCAGAAGCGGAAAAAGAATTGTTTAATAAGGCGATATTAGACGCTAAAGATAAGGCAGAAATAATGGCTAAGTCGTCGGGAAGAAAGTTGGGTAAGGTGATTTCGGTGAGTGAGGGGTCAGCCACCAGTAATTATTATCCGATGTATTCCTCCCGAGGAGCTGAGGGTGGCGGCGGAGCACCGATGGAGACGGGTAGCGGGACAGTGACCCAGACGGTAACAGTGGTATTTGAATTGAGATAAAAGACCAAGAAATCTGACTGGCTTTGTTCCAATTTACAGATGAGTTTTTTAGGTTCAGAATCGGGGTATGAGCAAACTGCAATTAATTTCTGGAAGTTGTAGCCTGGTATTGGCTCAGAGAGTGAGTGATATTTTAAAAATTCCTCTGATTCCGATTGATGATAAAAGGTTTGCTAATGGGGAAATATATGTTCGGGTAAAAAACAAGGTTAGGGGTGGAGACATTTATATTATTCAGAGTTTGGGAGCACCGGCCAATGAAAATTTGGTAGAGGTACTTCTAATAATTGATGCTCTAAAAAGATCTTCGGTGGGAAGAATTAACTTAATATCGCCATTACTATGTTATTCGAGGCAAGACAGAAAAATTGAATCGAGAGAACCGATTTCAGCAAAGCTTATTGCTGACTTGTTGACGGTGGCAGGAATTAACAGATTGGTGACAGTGGATTTACACTCTGACCAAATTCAGGGATTTTATGATATGCCGGTGGATCACTTTGTGGCTTATCCTCTGTTTGCCAAGTATTTGAAAAAGAAATATGGCAAAAAGGAAATGGTGATAGTATCACCGGATATAGGAGGGTTAAAGAGGGCCAACAAGTTGGCAGACCTTTTGGGTTTACCAATTGCGGTGATAGATAAAGTTAGACGACAACACAATATGGCTGAGGTAATGACAGTTGTGGGAGATATAAAAAACAAGGTAGCAGTGATTATTGATGACATGGTTGATACCGGAGGTTCGATGGTAGTGGCGGCAGAGACATTGAAAAAGATGGGGGCGGTTGAAGTATTGGTGTGTGCGACTCATGCGGTACTATCGGGTGAAGCAACTAAAAAGTTAAGTGACAGTTGTGTTTCAAAAATATTACTGACTGATACTTTACCACTGGAGGGGAAGATAACCGATAAAATGGAAATTTTGTCGGTGGCGCCACTTCTGGCTAAAATAATAAAACGGATTCACCTGGAGAGGTCTTTGGGAGAATTGTTTAAATGGGAGGATAAGAAAAGAAAACTATGAAAGTCAAACTAATTTCTTTTACCAAAAATCCGGAGGCGGTGGTAATGGCGGCAATTCGTCAGTGCTACAGCAGTGTCGGGGCAGCGGATTTAAAAAAGAAGACGGACATGGAAACCCGAAAGAGATTAATTGCCCAGGTAATGGCTTCGGGGCATACCTCCACCCCGAAACATGCCTCTTTTACCTTTGCGGTGGAAGGGATTTCCCGGGCTACTGAAATTTAACCGGTGAGATACAGGACGGCTTCTTATTCGATTCAATCAGGAAGATATGTCAAGAGAGGTAAAGCCAAATATACCATCCCGCCGGATGTGATAAAAAATAAGGAAGTTTTAAAGAGATATAAAAAATACTTAATGAGTTGTCAGGGCTTTTACAATGAATTATTGGAGATGGGTTTTAAGGCTGAAGATGTCAGAATGGTTCAGCCGCAGTCGTTGCAGGTGAAGGCAGTAATTACCATGAACGCTCGGGCGTTGCTACATTTCTTTACATTGTGATGCTGTCAGCGGGCTCAATGGGAGATACGGGAAATGGCTAACCGAATGTTGGTCGAGGTCAAAAAAATAGCCCCAATAATTTTTGGGAAAGCGGGAGCCAGTTGTGTGACCCAAAAAATTTGTTGGGAAGGGGATCTGTTTTGTGGACTTTATAAAAAACTAGGCGGAGAATTAAAAAAAAGGGAATGAAGAAAATCAAAGGCAAATTTATTGTAATCGAGGGAATTGATGGCAGTGGCAAATCAATTCAGTCGACACTATTAAGGGAAGAATTAAGTCAGAGGGGATATGCAGTTACTAAAAAGGATTTGAAAAAGGCTACAAGGTAGAGGTGGACGATTATCCCCGGTATGAGAGCAGTGAATGGGGGAAGTTGGTAGGCAGAATGTTCATCAAGTGGCCAAAATGACGGGTGAGAAACAGGACAAATATCGGGAGTGGGTATGGCGGATGGGGTGGCAGGAAATGAAAATATTGAAACCGGATTTGGTAATTGTCCTATTTGTTGATCCGGAAGTTTGCCGACAAAATATTTTAAATAAACAAAAAAGAAAATATACCGATGGTAAAAATATGGATCAGGCGGAGGAGGATTTTAATCATCAAATGAGGGCGGCAGAAGAGTATCGGCGAATGATTAACGAAAATCCTGGTTGGTGGGTGGGAGTGGAGTGTTGCCAAAACGGCAAAATGTTGCCGCCGGAGGAAATTTTTAAGATGGTGTGGGAGAAGGTTGAGAGGAAAAATTAACGTCTGATTATTTCAGGATAGTCAGTGGCCATAATGATAAGTCTATTTTTTCCATCGTTTAAACTTATCGGTCCGGTTATGTCCCCCGCTCTTAAGTCAATTTCTTTATTATTTCCGCTTGGTCTAATAAAGGCGTAGATTGGATCTTTGAGTAAGATTGGAGTTTGATGAATATGAATAAATCCTTGGTTACCCGTTACCTTTCGGGGATCAACCGGTTCTCCTGTTGTATTTAAATAACCAGATTCAAACAATCGAGTCTTACCTGTTTCCATGTGATGAACAATGACAGACATATTTAGTGTTAGCCAGAGTATAACATGAGGGGTAAAATAGACCATGGATAAAATATTTGAACTGATTGCGAAAGAAGACAAAAGACAGCAGGAGCAAGTGCAGTTGATTCCAAGTGAGAATTTTATTTCGGAAAATGTTAAAAAGGCACTGGGCAGTTGTCTTTCCAATAAATATGCCGAGGGGTATTCCGGGAAGCGCTATTATCAAGGGAACAGAGTAATGGATCAAATCGAGTCAGAGTGTCAAAAACGGGCATTGGAGGTATTTGATTTAAACGAAAACATTTGGGGAGTAAATGTTCAGCCGCACTCAGGTTGTGAGGCAAACTTGGCGGTTTACAACGGGTTGCTGGACCCCGGGGACAAAATAATGGCCATGTTTTTGCCTGATGGCGGCCACTTGTCGCATGGTTGGCACACGGATAAGAAAGTTACTTTGGTCAGTAAAATTTATGAAGTGGAATTTTATAAGGTGGACCCAAAAACTGAAGTATTTGATTATGATCAAATAAAAGAACAAGCAGAAATATTTCGACCAAAATTAGTTATTTCCGGAGGAACAGCGTATCCGAGGGAAATTGATTATAAAAAAATGGGTGAAATAGCTAAGGCGGTGGGGGCATATTACCTGGCCGACGTATCTCATGAGGCGGGTTTGATTGCCGGAAAAGTGTTAACGGGTCCGTGGACGGCGGCAGAGGTGGTGACCATGACTACCCACAAAACCCTAAGAGGTCCTCGAGGAGCAATGATTTTTGCCAAAAAGAGTTTAATAGAAGCAATAAATAAATCGGTTTTTCCGGGGTTACAGGGTGGTCCACATATGCAGACAATTGCCGCCATTGCAGTAGCTTTGGCGGAAATCCAAACAGAGAAATTTAGAAAATATGCAGGGCAGGTAGTGAAAAATGCCAAGAAATTGGCGGAAGTATTAACGAAAGAGGGATTGAAAGTAGTTACGGGTGGAACTGATAAACACCTTCTGTTGGTTGACGTCGGGGTGGGAAGGGGCAAAGAGGTGGCGGTAAAGTTGGAAGAGAAAGAAATTGTGGTTAATGCCAATACTATACCTGGAGAGAAAGGGAGTCCGTTTAAGCCGTCAGGGATTCGATTGGGGTCTCCGGCAATGACAACGAAAGGTTGGCGGGAAAAAGAGTTTGAAGAAGTCGGAAAAAGAATAGCCCAAATAGTTAAGCAAGTTCTTTGAAGTCAGCGGCCTGACCATTGAGAGTATTTTTGATAATCCGTTTAAGAATTTCTTCAAAGGAAATATCGTAGAGTTTAAGAATATTACTGATGGCGCAGTCTTTGGGACCGATGGCCGGATTGGCGTTGCAATCAATAAAGTAGTGACGACCGGAGGCATCGACCCGGAGATCAAATTTGGCGTAGTCATCCATTTTTAGTATTTCAAAAGCTTTTTTCACCTGGAGTTGGGCCCGGGGAGGAAGTTCGTATTTTTGATAACCATAAGCGAGGTTATCCGGGTCGCGGAAATTGTCATCAAAGGTAACTATCTGATATTTTTGTTTGAATTTTTCCGGATTAAAAATTTTTTCGGCGGCATAAACTTTGGTGTTGGCGCCCTCAAGAACTATGGCAGTAACTTCCCGGCCGGCGACATACTCTTCGATTAAAACCGGTTGGTGGTAGGTATTCATCAGAGAGGAAATTTTTGACCGCAGATCTTTTTCGTTGTCGGAAATTGAGTTTTCCTGAATTTCTAGAGAACCATGGACCTCATTGAGTTTGGCAATGAGAGGGAAATCCAGAGCCGGGTCGATAACATCGGTGGGATTGGTAATAAGTTGATATTTAGGAGTAGTCAGGCCGTATTGCTCCAAGAGATTTTTATTAAAATATTTATTGGTAGTAATGGTAAGACCCATCATGGCGGTGCCGGTGTAGGGAATTTTGAGGAGTTCGAGAATGGCGGGAATGGTGGCCTGAAGATATTCCTGGCCGTAAACGGAATCAACCAAATTGATGGCAAAATTGGGAGAAAATTTTTTTAAATTAACGGTTAATTGATCATCTCCGGGAAAGGTGGCAGCGGTAATTTTCATGGCCGAGAGGTTATGGGCAATCATTTCGGCCCGTTCTTTACATTCATATTCAGAAATATACTGGTCCTCAGTGGGAAAATATTCCCGTTTAGCGTCAGAGTAGAGAATGGCGATTTTTAAATCGTTCATGTAAAAAAACTATAAGGATTATTTTCAAAAATGCAAGAAAACAAAAATTGACAATTAATATACAATGTCATAATATAGAAATATAATGAAAAAAATAAAATCAAATAAGCGAAAAAAAATATTAAAGTCCAAAAACGTCAATATCAGAATGTCGGAAAGTGATTGGAATAAACTGAAAATAAAAGCGGCCAAAAACGGCCTACCTTATCAAACTTTGATGTCGGCTATTTTGCACCAGTATGCCAACGGGATATTAGAAGTGGGATTGTAAACAGGAGACCGAAACCGAGGAACTCGAGAAGCTGAGGCCAAAAAAGGATGTAGATAGTTTGGTTGTTAACGTTTTCGATATTCCAGCCATTGGCCCAATTGTTAATGGTTAGATGTTGAAGAAAGCGGGGGATAAGTTTATCAAGATGAAAGGCAATCCAGCCGGAGTCATGACTTTGGGGTAACACTAAATACTTTTGATTTTGGTCGCTGGTTTTGGTTTGATAAAAAAAAGTATGATTGCTGGAATTAAGATAATTTCGGGGTGGGGACCGATATTGTTCAATTAAATCGGTTTGGCTGTTGTAGGGAATGATTAACGGCTCCCTTAGATCATTACTGGAAGGGATTTGATTAAAACCGGAATTATCAAACAGAACTGTTAGTCCGAGATCAAAGGATTTTTTTTCCATTTTTGGAATAAGGTAATATTGACTTCGCCAATCACTATTTTGGTTGAGCTTGGAAAATAGGAACTTGAAGTGGGAATTGTCGTCAAAGACAGAAACAGTGAGGGGATAGCCCTTAAGGTTTCGGCTGTCAATTTTTAACAGATAGTCCCGATCAAAACTTAAAGTGGGGAAATTAAAACCAAGAAGATTGTGAGAAAGTTTGTTTTCGAGATGGAAGAAACTATCAAATGAATCAGAAACGACAATGGTTTTGGGATTTTCAAGTGGACTGTGACTGTTGGGTTTGATAGCCTGAGAAAAATTGAGGTCGGTGGGAATGGGGAAATTGTTTTGAAAGGTGGTGATCGGTGGAGTATCAATTATGGTTGATATTTCGAATAATTTGGTGGGATTTTGGTACTGGAAGATGACTAGACGATTAAAAGTAGTAATCAGTTTGAGCCCTGGGACAAGGGTTAACAATTCTTTGGTTGGGGTAGATAATTTTGAGTAGATTTTTTCGTCCGGAAAAAAGACATTATTGTCAAAAACAACATATTCGATGGAGTACTTGTCAAAAATACTTTGTAGGGCCAGCGGGTTGCTCTGTTGAATAGCGGAAGTTAGCTCCCAGTAGTATTGTTCGTTTTTTAGGTTCCAAACGTCAAACGCTCGGTCAAGAATAGGTTGGGGGAGAGAATACCAAAGGAAACCGGAACCACTAGTTTTCCACTTGTAATTAGTCCAGCCCCAAAACGAACCCTGAGGGAAAATGGCAATTCGGCCGGTGGCAGGAAGTTGGTTGAAAAATCGGAAGAGTTTAAGGTATTCACTGGGAATGACGTTTCTCATCTTAGGGGAAATATATTGACCGAGAAAAGAGGGAAAGGTTAAGGAACCCAAGACAATTAGGAAAAGGGAAGAAATAAATAAGGGGGTGGAAGTTTTGGAGTACTTTATTGAAGTAAAAAGTTTGATGAGTGTGTCGAGGCCGTGAGCAGAAAGCAGAGTGAAGGAAAATATTGTCGGAACCACAAATTTTGTCCATGGAGAACGAAAAACTTGATCAAGAAAGGAAAATTGGCGGAAGAAGGAGTTAATTTGGGAGAAGGGTGTAGTAGTGGTTAAGAGAGCAATACAAGATATTAAAAATAGAAAAACGATAAAAAGAGAAAAAGGTGTTCTTTCGTTTTTTTTAAACAATGGGGAAATTAGGCCAATAATGACAAGAACAAAGAGAAAGTAGCCACAAATAAGGAAGTAGAAATTAGAGAAGTGGTTAATCCATGGGGCCATTAAGTAGCTGTCACTGGCGGGGAAATCATAGTAGTAACTGCGAAGAAGGGCAAAGTCAGAAAGGGTACCCCGGAGTTGGTTTCGATTTAGGGTTTCTTGAGTGGCCATGAGGTTGCCATAGGCTTGACGGGGAGCGGCAAGATTGTTTTTTAGGAAGTAGGTAAAAGGAAGGAGCCAAAAGGCATTAACGGTAATAATAAGGGTGAAAGTAATAAAACTTTTTTTAATTGAAGTAAATTTGGGGTGACAGAGAAAGTGGCAAAATAATAACGTAAAAATACAGAGCAAATAAACGATGAAAATGGTTTGAATGTAGAAACTAGGAATGGCCAAAATATTTAATAAAAGGAAGATTTTTAGGTTTTTGGGTGATGGTTTTGAAAGGTAGTTTTCCAGAGAAAAAATAAGCCAAGGGAAAAATCCCCAAAAGGTGGAAAATGGTTCAAAGGGGACCCAAAAATATTGAATTGATCCGAAATTTAATAGATAAAAAAGAGCCGAGCAAAAAGCAATAAGGGGTTTAGGAAAGGTTTCTTTGAGGCCAAAATAGACGCCAAATGTACCGAGATAAATCATGGCAAAGTGCCAGAGATAGCGAATTAAACTGTTGGGGAGAATTAGGGTAAAAGGTAAGATCAAGAGTTGACGGATAAAATCGGTGGCATGACCCATACCGCCAACGAGACCCAGACCCTGATATTGTTGCCAGACCGCCAAAAGGGATCTTTTTAAGTTCAGCCAGATGTTTAGTTCCGGCATGAGGTTGTCCCAGCCGATGAGGTAGGTGCCTGGGGTATAGTTTTTAATACAAAGGAGGGAAACAATGAGGGTAAGTATGAGTATTTGGGTGTGTTTTCGGATCCAATGCAGGGCAGGCATTCTTAATTATACTTTAGCCGAAGCCAAGCTTCCAAGTTGATACTGTGAATCATTGGCAGAAATTCCGCGGATTATGTTCCAAAGGCTATTGATGGCCGGATTGGGAAGGACAGAAATGATTAATATTTGAGCAATATTAAGGACAACAGCCTTAAAAGAGGGTTGAAAACCTTTTTTAACGGCGACAAGACGGCTTTGGAGAGTGAGAAAAAAAGTATTTTTGGGATTACGGCGGGAGAGAGATCCGGGAAGTTGGCGATAAAAAAGAATGTAGTTCGGAAGATTAGCCAGCTGGCCGTATTTAAGGAACCTAAACATAAGATTTACCTCTTCGGCGCTGGATTTAGTGCGGTCATACCAGGTAAAGTTTTTAGGAAGTAAATTTAGATTAACCATTATGGTGGGTTGCTGGAGGGGAATGGCCCAAAAAAACATTTCTTTAAGTTTTTGTGGGTCGATAGGAAACTTTTTGTAACCAATAACTTTATTGTCAGCATCGATACAGACACATTGACCGCCAACGGCAACAATGCTGGGATTTGATTTTAAATAGGAAAGTTGTTTTTCCAGACGGTCGGATAGAGCAACATCATCAGCGTCAATGCGGGCAAGAAAGGATCCTCTGACAAGGGAGATAGCAATGTTGCTGGTCAGCGATACACCCAGATTGATAGAGTTTCGACGGACTTTGATACGTTTATCGAGGCTAGCGTAGGATTTAATGATTTTCCAGGATGAGTCGGTAGAAGCATCGTCGATAATGATAAATTCAAAGTTGGAGTAAGTTTGGTTGAGAACACTTTCAATGGCTTGAGGTAGGTAGGGAGCGGCATTAAAGACCGGCATGTACACCGAGACGATTGGTTTTTGGTTTTGGTTTTTCATTGGGGCGTTTCGACTTACCGAAGTTTCGGAAGTCTCATCAGTCCCGCTTAGCGGGATACGCTAATCTCTTCTTCATCTTTCCTTTTTTTTCTTCCTCGCTTCCGCGGGAACTTGATCTAGTGATCAGAGGTTCCCGCGGAGGGGGTTAAAGGAAGAGGTGGCTACTACTTGCAAGCAGGGGTGTTGGTGACCTCAGTAGGCCATGGGTATATAACACCGTCAGTGACTATTCCGTCAACGCTGGGGTTAGCCAGAAAACATTGATTGTAGACGGTTCCGTCATTGAGGACGATTTTATATCCCAAAACGGGCGTACCAGCCTTGAAGGGCAATGATAAACCGACACCGGTTGTGGTGCGGTTATCAGCCGAGGGGGCAGGAGCTTGGGCGGGTCGGCTCAAGAAACTGGGGAATGTATCCTCAGCTTCGGTAAAGCAGCTTGCCGTGGAGGTTGGAAAATAGAAATTCCCAACACTGACATGGCTAAGAGCCCAAGGTTGGTAGCTCCACCAAGTGCCATCAGCTTTCTTGTCTCCACGACAAAAGTCGATCCACATGGAATCCAACTTAGCCTGGGTGGTTGATGCGGAAACGAGGGTGCAGGCGCCGTCAACCAGATTGATGGGGTTTTCGTCCAAAGACAGAGGGCCGGTGATAGTCATCACTACGCCGTTGTCCAGGAGTTCACCGCGGAAGAGGGTACGGTATGCTGTGCATACTAATACTTGCCCTTCAGCAACGTGTCCACTTACCCGACGCTCATTCGGTTTACCCGATT
>Ga0100390_10001310_pt1 | contig 22179 bp, 24 predicted proteins | sample CryGeymeta201514_FD_81540 | JGI IMG/M metagenome (GOLD analysis project Ga0100390, IMG submission 81540) | Groundwater microbial communities from Crystal Geyser aquifers in Utah, USA - Crystal Geyser metaG 2015-14 | ecosystem: Environmental > Aquatic > Deep subsurface > Groundwater | place... | reverse complement strand
TTTCGGATTAATAGGTCAATCTTCAAGCAAACTATCTTTCACTCGTTAATTTTAAGGATGTTGATGCATAATCCCATTACTTATCAGCAAATTAAAATAAGTAATTAACTAAACACCTCAAAAATCTTGAAGACTTATAAACCTTCATGGCTTAGAAATACTCCTTTAGGCTTGCAAGTCTTCAACCAGCAATTAAGTTCGTATCAAAGCCGCTATTTATACTTAGTTTATACGTTATTTACACATAGTTTAATCGTTGTTTAATCGTTTAGTTACGTTTATACTTACTTTTACCTTTATGTAAACTAACTTTTTTATTATTTTTGTATAGCTTTTTAATACGAACTTAAACCCTTGTATATGGCTGATTCAAGTGATGCGTTTATGGGCCGCCTTTTGGGTCGTATTGGCAATTTGGTAGTATATCAGATGTATGGCAAAACGGTGGTAAGGGTGCGGCCGGGTTTCCGCAGCAAGAAGGTTACACCAAAGCTCAAAGCCAGTCAGGATGATTTTAAGACGGTGGTAAAAGTGCTTTCGCCATTGAAACATATGCTGCGCTTTGGTTTTGCTGCCCAGGCCATAAACCGCTCTGCCTGGAATGCTGCTGCATCGGCTAACCTGAACCGCTACAGGCAATCAGCAAACAAAGACATACAAGAATGGTTGCTGCTGAGTACGGGCACATTGGCACAGGCCAATAACTGGCAGCTTGTAAAGGATGATGACGGCAAGCTGCTGCTCAACTGGGAAAACGACACAGCATTAAAAGGCCATGGCAATGACTAGCTGATTGTTTTTTGTGTTGCAGACAACTCTCATGCTGGTATGTCGTTCATGGAAATCACAACGGCAAACCGCATGGACAATCAGGCAATTCTCGTTCTTCAAAAACCATACGACAGCATATCCTTTGACTTTTTTACAGCCTTTATATCGGCTGATTACAACAGCAACCGTAAACCTTATGGTATTTCTGATAGTGTCTGGGCAGGAAAGCTTGAAATCTGACCAATAGTTTTTAGTATCATCCTTCAATTTTAGGACATTCCCTACTGCTTGGATTTGCCTGGAGCCATCCGGAATAGGGAACTTTTAGTTTCTGCTCATGGAGTAAAAGTTGAAGGTCTGAAAGTCGAAGGTCTGAAAGTCGAAGGTTAGGTATTTGTGAAAAATGCTTGCTTTGGGGTGTGGGATTGTGTATCTTTGAGCGTTGTTTTTAAATGAGCACGCTCCCCGCGTGTAATATTTATATCATTTCTAATTGGTTGGTTGTTTTTATAAAAAGCCCGTTTCAAGTCTTGAGACGGGTTTTTTAGTGAAAAAAGTTTGGGTAATACTTGATTTCAGGTGGAAAAAGGTTTTATATTTGTGTGTTCAGATTTTGATACAGCGTTAAACGCTGATGACAAAATTATACTAGGTTAGTTTAAGCCCGTTTCGTTTTGAAGCGGGCTTTTTTTTTGATGGGGAAGAGAAAATAATTGATTTGATGGAGGGGATTGTGTATCTTTGGGTGTTGTTTTTACAGTACGCTCCCCACGTATGTTTTTATTTCATTTCTAATTGGTAGGTTAATTGTCAAAAGCCCGTTTCAATAATGAGATGGGCTTTTTTTGGTATCGGGATAGACATGATGCAGGTGGATGGCGGCATAGAAATAAGGTTAGATCAGCGTTGGGAAAGGCGGGGGTGGTGACTGGCTTGGGCATACTGTGTGTGATGGCAGGCAGTTCGGGATAGGTTGTGGCTTATGATTGGGAGGGCTATGGTGATGGGCATAAGACACTCCTACCCGATCTGACTTTTGGGATGGCGGTGCGACACAGACAGGCACTACTCCCGTGTGGGATGTTGACAGCTTGCTGAGGAACGAAGGCGTAAGGAACGGAGGAGGTCTGAAAGAATGGAGCCGAGTCGCCAGTAACGAAGTGGATGGCGTCGAGGTGGAATGAGTGAAGCCGCCGCAGTGAGTGCAGCCTGAGAGACGAAGTATGCTGGAGACATGGGGATTTGGAATATTGGTTATGCCGACAGACAGCTGCTCCTATTGAGGGTGGGCGGGGAAAGTGAATAATTGTCGAAGGTCGAAAGTCTGAAAGTCGAAGGTCGGAAATGGTTATGGCGGCTGGTAAGCTGCCAGTTGGGGTTGCTAACAGCTGTGGCAACGGCTGTACTAAAATTACTAAAAGACTTTAAAGGGATAGTTATGATGCTGGTGGTGCAGCTATTTGTTGATTGGAAAAAGGGTTGGCTGTAACAGGCGGTGGCTTTAGATGGTTTAAGGGGCTGTGGGTTCACGGGTTGAAGCGTTGTTGATTTGTTGATTCGTTTATTTGTTGATAGGACAAATAGCTAGAATTGAATACGAAGGATGATCGATTGGGTTGGGTTTCATAGCTGGCAGGAGGGCGAGCAGGACGCCAATTGGGTTTGGCTGAATGAATGTTTTGATTTAAATAAATGGCGGGCTGGGTGGTGTCCTGCGAGGTGACTGCCGCCATGAAATTGGGTTGGCCTATGGACATGGCATGAGCTGCCACTGCCTGTGTGGGTGAGAGGAAGCTGGCAGCAGTAAGAGCGTGCGTATGACTGAGGATCAGGAATGAAAGAGCCGAGAACGGTCGGAACGAAGTGGAGTCCGTCGAGGTGATTGAATGACTGCCGAAGGAATAGCGCACAAACGACTGATGCCTGCTGACGAACGAAGGGGATATGATGAAATGGTTTATAGCTGCACCAACAGCTCCGATAAAGGGCGGGTGGGGATATATGGTGTGTTTAGAATTGATGGTGAGTCAATGGTTGAAATGGTGTGTTTTGGTACTAAGATCGCTAAATCAGGGGGCTGGGGCAAGGTAGTTTATATAATGCCAAATTATGGTCACGCCGTAACACTCAAAAATTCCGATAAAAGATAGGAAGTGCCATAATTTGCACATTATGTAATTCTACCGTTTGCGGCTGAAGGCGGAATTATTGTTCTGTGTAAAGATGTTAGGCAGACCGAACAGGCATGAGAATTTCCGTTTTAGGAAGGAAGATATGGGGATATCGTTTGGTAAGAAAGATTGATAAAATGCTTGTGCAGGGATGCCTGGCATTGGGTGGGCAATAATTGTGACTGAAGCCGCAATGCCCTCAGCCCCCTGCTAAATAAAGGAGGCAAGCACAAGAGGAGGGCTGCACCCAGGGTTCTTGGATTGTGGGCATGGCCGGTGCAGAACGTTTGTGCTTGCTGACTGGCTAAGATAGCTTTATGGGTGTGGTGATTCCTGGTATCAGGTTTTTCTAGAAAGCGCTTAAAAACCAGAGGATTAGAATAATAAAATGTGTTAATAATTGTTGCGTTAGGGAGAAAGTGCGTTTGTTTTCTTTTAGAATCCTTATGCGTGAAGGTATTTGCTGGAGATTGTTGAAGCCGTAGGCAATTATAATAGTGATGATAACTGAAAGTGGCCAATACCATTTTGAGGATAAATAGGCAAAAAGAATCAGTGAAGGAATCATTAAAAACAAGGGCAGTTTAAAATTGTTTTTTAAAAATTGCTGTTTTGATTTACTGTCTCTGAGAAATGATTTCGAGTATATTGACTTGAAAAACAAGTTTTCCCAGTAAGGACGTGTGAATAAAAGGATAGTAGCAGCAAAAATACCAAGTATAAGGCGGACAAGGAAGCCTGGAAAAATCCAGATGAGTGCAACACCTATACCATCAAAAATAAATAAACTTACAATTATGCCAGCTAACATAGCATTAACCATGAAGAATGATACCCATGTAAGAAATAGCCGAGCCCTCCAATTTAAAGCAATATTGGTGCTGAGGAAAAATGAAAGATAAAGACCAGCGATAAAGAAAAGGATGGGAATGCCAGCATAGACAAAATAAAGTTTAGTGAATCCCCAGCATTCCATATTGGTTGAAACATCTTGAAGATATAAGGGGCGCCATGTAAATGGAATATCATAATATTCCATAAACAAGGCTTGACCCCCAATCGTACTAAATTGAACCAATAAAGCAGCAAGCAGTAAAAAATTCAGCGAATTGAGTGATGGCAACAGGAGTGCTGAAAATGCTTTCATCAAGAATAGGAAAACTTAGATTTCTGATTTTGATTGCTGCCATTTTTTTATTCCATAGCCAGCTCCAAGGAGCAGCAAAATAGAGAGGCCACTACCTAAAGGAGCGCCACCACCACCCGAATCGCCACTTAAAGGGCCACCTGATGGCGTATCTCCACCAGAATTTTGGCCTGGATGAGGTTGAGCAAATGATAATGCAGCAAATGATAATGCCAAGATTGATGTTATGATAAACTTTTTCATAGTGATTAAAATAATGGTGTTAGTTGTTTACGATGATTTTGTTGTTAACAGCTGTATTTTCGAAAATTATTCTGGAAATATAGATACCATCAGGAAGGGATAAGGGGAACTGAAGGAAATAAGAACCATTAATTTGGAATTGCGCCAGGTATTTTCCTGAAACATCATAAATAATGATAGAACCATTGAGACCAGCAGGGTTTGATATATAAAGGATATTAGCATTGTGCCAGACCTTAGAGGGTAATGACGTAAGTTGTTCATCAGTGCTGGTAAATTCAAAAGAAATTTTAAAGCGGTTAGCAGGATCATTGTCTGATGCGTAGAAGGTATAGGATGGGTTTTCCTTAAGATTCTGTCTTGTGTCCAACTGATTATCAATAAGATAAACTGCATGATCGGACTGAAAATCGGAGATGTTTATAGCTGATAAAGTAAAACTACCCTCAAGGTTTGTTTCAAAGCCTAGATCAACGTAAGGAGTTTCGGATATTGAAGGTAAGGCATTAATGCTGTATTGTATTTCATCAATCTGGGAATAAAGCTGAGGGGCATAAGATTCACCAAATAGTTTATAAGCGTCATAGTTGTTGTCGAATGCTGCAGTAGCAGAAGCATCAAACATAAGGTGAGTGGCATCTGAAAAGTTGGATTGGTTTGATATTACCTTTAATGATAAGGAATTAGCAGCTGATTTTTTATAGAATGCCTGCGTATTGTGCACACGAGCAACAGCAGGTATTGTAAGCGATGGTGCAGGGCCGTTAGCTTTTACGAAGAAACCCTGTGCCACTGGAATGATACCATCTGACAGGCTACCAGTTGTGCCATTCCAGGATACATAATTTCCTGCTGAAGCATCCCAGGTGTAAACACTTGCATCAAGATCAGTTTTGTTCCATCCATCCAGATCCCAGTCGATAGGAGCAGCAAATGGGTTGCTTAAGAGGTTCCACCCATCGTATTGCGGATTACCTGTTGTGCCGCTATTTGAGAGGGATGGGCTTATGTCGGATACATTTAAAGTACCTGCAAAATTGGATGCAACTGTTGAAAGTGTTTCGTCAAGCCAAATAGAATAGCCTTTACCTAAAATTGCATCTTCTTGGGAGTAGATGGGCTGCCAATCACCCATTGCTTCATTGTATTCGCGCATCCAAATATGGTCAAGCTGAACAGCAGTGAAGGGATTGCCCCAATTGATGTTGCTAACAGGACTGCCAACCAGATGGAATTGTTCGGCGCCAGTAATCTGCCGGTTGATGGTTCCAAAAATATTATCAGTTGAGTTTAGCAATGACCCATTAATTATTAGCTCATCAGGTAATGAGTTTGTGATGCTTCCAGATACATTTAAGCCAACATTTTTTTCAATTGTTAAAGATGTATTGTTGTTAAGCACAAGATTTTGGATAGTAATAATATCGAAGGCGTCAGTTTCAATTGTTGGGTTATGATCTGATGGGTTGATAATAACCGTTTCTGTTTCATTAGGAATACGGCTATCATCCCAATTAGAGGTGTTAAACCAATTCTCGTTTACTGCGCCAGTCCAACTTATCTCATTTAATTCAAGATTATTAAACATGATTACACTCTTGGGAATATCACCTCCCACAATTAATTTGTTTCTTAGATTATCGTAAAAAAGCTTATACGTATTTCCTGTTGCATCAAAAAAAGTGTTTATTACTTCACCAGTATTGGCACTTATTTTATCAAAGGCACTTGTGTATATAAAATTATTTGCTTTACAAAAAGCAACAGATTCATTTACATTCCATTGGGTGCTTCCTGAAAAATTATGTTTACGGAGGGGGTATGTGGCATAAATACCTGAATTATCAGCAAAAACACCCATTCCATTTGTAAATTGCTCCGGCATCCATGAAGGGTCAGGCAATCCGCTACCTATATCGATTCTTGCTAAAGTTGAAGATCGATTATAGTATATGTCATTAATTTGGCTGTAAAAGCCAGTAACATATAAATAATTATCAATATAACTAATTGAATTAATACGTCCATTGATACTGTAGGTGCCTTGGTCTTTTATAAAAACAGGAGACCAATCAAGATCAATTGTTTCATTTAATATATCAAATCGGATTATACTATTGCAGGGTGATCCGTTACACATATCGAACTCACCAGCAATATATAGAAAATCATTAACTATCTCCATATCTAGAATAAGACCATTCAGGTCTAAAGCAAGGTGATCAGAAAGCAAGCCAGTTTCCTTAACTAATGTCTTTAAGTTAGTGTAATCGTGATCAGCAACATATAAATATGGCCCATAACTTTCAAGCGCATTAATGCTATTCAGTCTGACTGTGGTAAAATCCTCAACGATTGAGTAATCTTCGGCATTTATTTTACATAAGTCATCGACAAGTATGCCATCAAAAGTATTAAAGTCACCGCCAAAAAAAATTAAATCATTGCTCTCCGAAATTGTATAAGTTCCATTATCAGGCAAATAGAATGATTCTTTGGTAAAAGTTTCTAAGTTGACTTTATTTAAGTAATATAACATCATTGGATCTGATGATGCCCCAACAAATAAGCTGTTATCAAGTAAAAATAAGGCTTCCGGTACAACTGAAAAAGAAACATCAAAAGAGGCGTCAATAGCTCCTGATTCCAAATTAATTCTACAAATATTAGTTTGACCTGGTGAAACAGAAAAATTACCTCCAAGATATAGATAACCTGCATCATTTACCATAGTTTTGACACCATCTCCCAGATCAAGAGTGGGTCTCCAGAGATCATCCAATTCATAACTTAATAAATCAATCCGTGCAATTCCTGCCTGATTTTCACCATCGATAATTGAAAACAAGCCCCCAAGATAAAGGTATTCGTCAATTAACAACATTTTTCTAATAGCATATGAATTATAAGCCGATACTGGATTTAGAACCCAAGATTCATCAATTATAAAAGATGCTTTTGATATTCTAACCAAGTTCTTAATTGTTGGCTCATTTATAAGTGTAAAATTACCGCCAATAAATAGATAATTATCATTTTCTGATATTGCTGCAATATTTCCTGTAACAGCTATTGGATCAAATGTTGCGTCAATTTCATTTGTTGATCTTATGATCCTCTTTAGCTCACTATTTCCAATATACAGATGATTTTCTGTGCGATGAATTGCACTTACATATTCGTTCAAAATTATTTCAGAAGTTTTATCTGCTTTTAAATGAATTAAATCAACACTTGTGCAAATGTAAAATCCACCGTTCTCATCAGATATTGCGTTGTGAATTTTTGAATTTATTTCGGGCCATCCATCAGATAGTGACAAGTCAGCCTTATTTAGAATTTGAAAATTAATGCTTGGAGGCCCAACAATGTCAAAAAAGCCTCCAATGTAATAATAATCTTCATCTGAGGTAATAGCTTCAACGTAACCATGTGTACTTATGACTGGAAATGTTTGGTCAATTACTTGAGAGTTAAGGTCAACAGAATGGAGAAATAAGAAAAGAATAATTGTTAAAAAAAGTTTTTGTGTGTTACTTTTAAACATTGTTGCTAATTGATTTTTCATGGGGTAAGTTTTTTTTATGGTGTTGTTTAAATAGGTATATTATCTGACATTCAAAAAATGAATTATTTTTTTCAATTAAGATTTATGCAGCTAACTACAGAATTCAAAAACTTTGCTATTAGCCATATTATGTTGCTTTTACCGCGGAAATACTAGAAACAAGAAGGATAATTGATAAAAACATGACATTGGTTGTTAGTGCGTGTGAAAATTGATAATAAGTTTTCAGAAACCACGATTGGTTGTTGATGAGACTAGTGTTGAAAATATTACTGTCAATGGCAGTGGCTGTTGTAAAGCCTGGGCAAGGCTGGCCATCAGATTTGGTTAATTTTTCAGATTGGGCTTGCAATGCGATCATTGAAAAGGCAAGCATAGTAAGCGTGATGATTAATTTTTTCATTGTTTGGTTATTTTCTTAGTGTGCAAAAACTTCTGTTTGGATATGAGCTATTTGTATGAGGTTGATCGAGTCAACTATACTTAATTGTGACTTTTGAATGAACGACTCGATCCTTTTTCGTAAACTAGAAGCCAAAACAGAGGGTTTGTGGCAAATCACCTGGCAGTGATTGTTCCATCGAGACAAATATAGTTGTTAGAATGGAGTAATCCAAATTAAATCAATAGTTTAGACCAGTTATAAATAAGCGTTTAAAAAAATGCATTGCCTTAGATTGATGGGACAGTTTGATAAGCAGGCTCAAAGTGTTCTACTGATTCCGGAGTAATTGTGCCATGCCAAATTGAAAAGTTGCGAAAAAATATGGATTGGTAATGTGTAAAGGCTGTTTTGGATAGGTTTGTACAATGATTTGCTGATTTCGTGATTAGGTATCAAGTTATCATTGTATAGGGAAAATGATTATGCTACTAAAATGATTGTTTGTTATTAATGGCGAAGGAAAGAATTGGAGCAATTGGTGCTGATAAACCGGGATGGTGCGTGAGGGATTGAAGTGGAAAGCCCGCAGCGGAGCGAGTACTTGTAACGGAAAGCCCGACCCGAAGGGGCACGCCCAAGAGAAAATGATTAAAATCTTTGATCTTTGTAATCTATGGTGTTTTCAATTATGTTTAAAGTTTGATGGTCTTTGTTAAGTATGGGTGATTGGTACTCGAATATGATGCGTTTTTCGGCAATTGTGAAGATGATTGTTTGGTGAATGATGTTTTCCGTAGGGTTCATCTCGGTGAAAAACACAGACGATGCAGGCCAAATCCCAAATGAGGTGGATTCGATAAGTTTGACCTGTTTGATGTTATCGATTTCAAAAGTTTCATTAAAGTCGTGGATAAAATTGATAAGTAGTTCTGCAGCTTCTTTGTTTGAAAGGCCTTCGTCAATAATGAGATCGTAAATCTTAATGGTGACAGATTCTTTTAAATTGTAATCAATGGGTTTGCATACAATTTCAATTATCTCAGCCTCGTAATTTTCAACAGTATATTGCCAAGTTTTTGGAAGTGAAAAGGATAATGCATCAATTTCAACCGTTTTTAAACCATATTTAAATGGTGTTGCAATGTTGTAAAAAACCGGAAGTACAACAAGAAATGCAAAGAGCAGTCCGGAACCGACCCAAATGATAACAGATAGCTTTTGGCGTTGCATATGTGGTATATTTCCTTTTGATACTAAAGAATTTGTAATCAGGTCATGCAATGCCTGTGATTTTTTGTTGAAAAGCATCATGATGTAGCCCATGAAGAGCATTAGAATTGAAAGCGGTTTTATGAGATTGCGCAAGACAGCTTTCCAGAAACTTATTCGCTGGCCATTAATGCTGCTCACTTTTAGCTGCAGTAAAGCTTTTCCGGGTGCTGCCTGAAAAGGACTGCATTCGAAAGCGGCATTGTAAAGAAGAAATACAAAAAAACCGTAGGATGTATTCATGTATGCCAGGCGATTGGCAATTGTGAAGACGGCATCTTCTGGGTGAATTGGTGAACCATCAGTAAATAAGTAGATTAAAGAGTTTAGGAAAAACAATATTGAACCATCTATCAAATAAGCTAATAACCTGATTAGTAAGAGGTTTAATTTTGATGAATTTTGGTTATTGTTTGTTTGATCTTCAGGATTAAGGGGTTTATTTTTAGAAATGGCTTCGTATGCAGTTGATGTGTTGGATTCAGAGGTTGTCATGGTTGTATTTTTAATGAATTTACGGTTTTATGAGTTAATGGATTAAGATTCAAATCTGATAAAATATAGATCACAGATTAGATCATGGGTTTATGAGGTTGACATGACCTAGATACAGACTGCGCTTGGCTTTTAGATCATGTTGATTATGTTTTGAATGTATGATAGGTAAAGTTATGATATATGAATATATGTGACTCAAGTAATAGAACTAACAAGAACAATTATTAAGAGTGTTTGTGTGATATATAAGCTGATAATGAATGTTTTCAGGAATAGAGATCGCTTAAATATCATAACAATAAGAGCAATAAGCAACGGTGGAATAAATCCAGTAAGCAGAGTGCCCGTTATGTTTCCAATTGCTCCTGAAAAATTAGTTGGGTCATAGTATGGATTTGCGTAAATGCCTTTGTTGAAATTTTCAATGGCAATATATAGGTAATATGCGCCTACAAAAATGTTGAGAAGTAGATTTAAGCCAATGTGATAAGCAGGTGGCATGATGGGTGTGTTTTTTTGTGACATGGTGTTTGTATTTGCGGGTTCAAGGGTTGATGAGTTTATGTACCACGCGAAAGATTTGCGCGGAAGATGTTTTGGGTTTATGGAATAATGAGTTTATTAAGGTTTTAAAGGAGTGATTAGTTCATATATTGCTGATTGGAATTTATCAAAGGGTATTTTATATGCTTTTAGGGGCTTGTATGCAATTCGAATTTTTTGATCAAAACGAGCCAAGGCTTCTTCAATTGGCTCTCGTAAGTTATTGAAGGAGATTTCATCCTCGGTGTAATGATCACTAATCAGATTGATAAGATCAATATCGGTAAAATTGAGTGGAAGATCAATTGAACGGAGTATGTCGTCATTTTCAATATAAGTAATATTGGCACTTATAAATGAGGTGCCAATTTTTATTTCCTCTGGATGAATTTCGATGGAGACATTTTTGTCTTTGTGTGTTTTGATCAGGTCTTCAAAATAATATAAAGGTAAGGTAAATTTTGCAACACCTTTTGTTGTGCAGCTCAAATTAATTGTTGCGCCAGCCACGGTAAATGTAGCTTTATTGTCAGTGATTGTTACTTCACAGATTAGATTAAAAACTTTTTTAGAGCGATGTTTATGACCTGCCTTGAGCTTTTTGAAAACTTCGAGCAGTTCAGTTTTTGGTGCTGAAAATGATACCATGATTTTTGGATTTGATGAGTTAATAGATTTAAAACAGGTCATCCAAAAGGAACACATATGATGTCAGCCATAAAACAATGGCTAAAATTTGAGTAGCTGATCTGAACAAGGCTGTGATGGCAGTGCCAGCAAACCAGGAAACAAATGCTGCAAGCAGCACATAGTACCAGCATGTAAAGAAAAATGCTGTAACAAAAGCTGTGATCATCGATAGCATTGCGATTATCTTAATAAGGTTGTTGTCAGATTCATAAAGTTTTCCAACCGGCCATCCTCTTTGCCAGGCAAAACGGTTGTAGGCAATGATGATGAGGCTTGCTGTGAATAAGGTGAAAAGGAAAAGTAGTGTTGCCATAAGATAAAGTGGTGAAAGTTTTAAGATTCTTTGTTTTTTCTGGATTGTTTTGTTCGTTGTGCTTTGGTAAATTCTAGGGATGCATTATCGTTTACACAGAGGTTGATGTTGTGGCTCAGGTCGATAAACATGTTCAGTGTGCCGTCTTTGTCAGATGCAAAGGTCATGGCTTGTTCGCTTGAGATACCGAGATGCTGTGCTTCCTGGATGGCGTCCTGATTGGCGCCCAGGAAGATGAATTGCCAGTTGTGTTTTTCTTTTAGTAGTTTGATCTTGTCGAATACCTGGTCTTTGTTGAAGGTTTCGCTGCTGTTTTCCTGACCATCAGTGATGATCACTACGATGACTTTTGCGTTTTGTGTTTTGGGGACTGTGATTATGCTGGCTTTATCCAGGGTGAAGCCAATGGCATCGAGCAGGGATGTTGTGCCATGGGGCACATAGGTTTTTGGGGTGAGGGGACTGACTTCTTTGATTGGTGCTTCGATGTAGATGTTGTCGATTTCGTGGTCGAACTGGACAAGTGATAGTTGACAATCAGGATTGTTTTTTTGTTGATCTTTAAGGAATTGATTGAAGCCGTTGATGGTGTCGTGCCGGATGCTTTGCATGGAGCCGGAGCGATCGAGGATAATGAAGGTTTGATTTTTGTTTGTCATGGTGATAAGTTTATTAATTTTGGGCAAAGATGACTAACCGAATTGCAGTCTTTCTGCAATTGAAAATAAAAAATGACTTATGCCTCAAAATTTGAATGCGTTGATTCGCTATAAGACTATTGATCGTTGTTTGCGAAATCGATTTAAGCCTTGCACCATAGAGGTTTTGATAGAAACCTGCTCTGAGGCTTTGGGAGAGGCCAGGGGTGTTTACAGAAAAGTGAGTGAGCGAACAATCAGGGATGATCTGAGGGTAATGAAGAGTGATTCACTTGGTTTTGAAGCACCAATTAACGTAAAGGATGGGGTGTATTTTTATGATGATCCGGAATACAGTATTTTTAATGTGCCTATCAGGGAGAAAGAGGTTTTGGAGAAAGTGTTGAAAGTTTTAATTGATAACAGGAAACAGATTGGCTATGATGTAGCTATTGATGCTATTATGGAAATTTCGAGGCTGCGGCAGGTGGAGGTTCCCAAAGAGATTATGGAGGAAGTTAAGCATTACATAATTAATAAGCCTAAGGCTAAGGTGATGATGTCGATTAGCAAAGAAGGTTTTGAAGCGAGGAGCAAAAGGGAAGATATAAGGCAAAGTGTATTAGATAATGTAGAAATAATAGATAATGATATGTTGTTGAATCATGAACCTATATCGCGCTATCACACCAGCGAAGAAAGCAAGCGTGGCTGGATTTATCATTGGTTTTTGCTGGAGGAGGTTATTCCGGATAATGTAAGTGGTTGATTCAGGTGAGTTAGAGATTAAGATGTGCGAAGGGAAAAGAGCCAAGGTAAAAGTTAGAAGAGCCAAGTGGATAGTATGGCGATGATCGGTCAGGACGGAGACGGAGACTTGGCTGAGCGAGGTTTCGACGTAGTCACAGACGAGGTCGAGCGAGGGGAGATGTCAGGGCGCTGCCCCTTAATAGCTCTATACAATGTGATTTCTACGAAGATTTCAGGGCTACGCCCCTTGATTGTGGGATAACCGAGATAATTATTGTTATAGTTTGGTAAATGCATTTGTTGGAAATCCGCGGTAGGGGGGTGATATAGTCGCAGACTAGGCCGAGCGTGGTTAGATATCATTTGAAATTATCTTTAGAAGTTACCTCTAATTTATTTTTTCCAAAGACCCCAAAAAACTGGCGGGCATAGTCTTCGTACTCGGCAATAGATTCTTTGGTGATATGGAAGGAGCGGACGCTGGTAAGCCGATAGTTGGTGTGGGAAGTGATGACGTTACCGGCAGAGAGGCGGCGGTAGTGCATGCACTGGATTTTGTATGGGGAAACGATTACAAACCAGGCGTTTTTATAGGGATAGTCCTTGTATTTATCATCGAAAGCGAAATAGCCGTTAGCCCGGAACTTGACTTCGAGGTAGAAAAGATCGCCGGTTTGTGTACTTTGGACTACAAAATCGGGCATGAAGCGCAAGGCTTTGCTGGTGGTGTGGTAGTTTTCGCGCAGCATGGTGCTGAGGAAAGGATGAATGCGTTCGAGACCGTAGTTGAAAACGTTGTATCCGTTGCGGCTGAATAAATCCTGAATAAGCTGTTCGGCCATGCGGCCTTTGAGGGTGTTGAGATGGAAGGGGTTGTTTGACATGGGATTGGTTTTTGTATTTTTATTTGACCATACGAAAGGTATTTCGACAAGCTCCCTTCGTCGGGCTCAGGGTATCGCAATGACCAATTCGCGCGGGAGCGGTGTTGAGATCAGCAGGATTATGAAGATTCAATTGTGTAATTACATCGAAAGAAGTAACATGATCTAACAGACCCAGCAATGTATATTTATATGTTTCCTGCTCGAGCAACTGACGCAGTTGATCGAAAACTGATTTTGTTAAGAAGCCTGCTTTATACTGCAATTTCATATTTAGAATCTGAATGTTTGTTATACCTTCAAGTCAATTCCTTTCCCAAAAACAGCGAGACTTGATTTGTCGGCTTCGTTTATTACGCCTCTTTCGATTAGTTCATCGAGTAAGTCTTTGTTGCTGAGGTCTTCTTTGGTTATGTTGCTGTAAAAAAGTTCCATATTCATTTTGCTTAAAAGTTCGAAAGCTTCAGGCCACTTGACTGAATGAATGATTTCAGCTGCTTTGTTTTTTGCTACTCTTTCCTTATATGATTTGTCTGAATTTAAAAACAAATCGTTATCGGAAATTTGCTTGGGATTTTCGGTGTAAAATGTTTCAAGTTCCTTTTGAAGGTTGTTTTTTGTTTCTTCAATCTTAACATCAATTTTTTGAATCAATTTGTCGGAAATCTTGGCTATCTCGTCTTTTAACTGAATCACTTCACTTTCAAAATCCTCTTTTTTAGCAATTTCTAAAAGATTTTCTTCGCGAATTTTCAAAGGTACGAGATAGAATTCACGTATTTCTTTGATTTGAACCCTGATGTCCTCTAATTCGGGGAATATTTCTTTTTCTTCTTCGGTATTGAACAAGTTTAATTTGGTTTCTAAACGTTTCCTAAGAGAGGCATCATTGACCGTTAAGGCTTTTTTAGGCAGTTCGATTTTTTTCGACTGAAGGTTTGCTCCTTTGAAAATTAGTTTGACATACTGGAATTTGGTAGAATAGTACTCGACAATTCGTTTGAAGTCGGGTTTGATGGGTGGGCGCATTTTTAAATCCTCGCTAACTTTTTCGATCAAAGCATTATCTATTTGTTTGGTTGTTATGATAGCCGGTTCCAGGAATTCTTGCTCAACATCTTTGAAACGGATGCTTTCGTCAATGAGTGCATTAGCTAGCTGATCTTCCAGTGCTTTCTTTTCGAAAGGTTTGAAGAAATGGTGTTTGAGCCTGACAATGGAGATGGGGTCGATGCTTACTGCGTTGATGGTTTCTTTGTCGGCCGGAATGAGGTAGCGTGATTCGATGAAGAGGAAGTAGCCTAAGTCGTCGGAAATGATGAAGGCAATGCGGTTGTCCTGGATATTCTGGCAGTTGAACTGCTTCAAATGCTCGGGATTGAAGGCTTCCATTTCGCCATAGCCTTGCCGGAAGGTTTCGGGCGAGAAATCCATACCCAGGTTAATGGTTATGTTTTTCTTATTGTAAAGCTGGTGAATGCTTTGCAATACCTGTGGCTGGATGAGTGGCATGACCAGAAACAATTCCTTTTTGGTTTGCAGGATCAGTTGGCAGAGGTCGGGTTCGGTAAGGGATTTGATGTAGGTCATGATTCGTAATCGTTGGTGTAGGTTTCATCTTCCTGAAAGTTCCCTTCTTCTTCCAAAATCATTTCACGAGGAATGGTTTTGCCCATGGCCAACTCAATTCTTTGAAGGATCTTTTCCTTCCTTTCATTGAAGAAACCATAAAAATCATCGGTTAGAAGATAGCTTATGTCAATTAAGTGGGATTCAACAAACTCATTAAAAATATCTTCGGTGACACCCGCCTTTTCTCTTAGTCTATTTAAGTATTTCGAGGGGGCATCGCCACTTACAATGCGATTTGTTCTACCAGAAAGCGGAGTTTTGTTTATTATGCTATCAAAGTCATTTCGTGGGATTGCATTGTTAGTTTTGGTGCACCAGGCAACAGGAAAAATATGATGAACATCAATTGATTCAGAGAAATATGTGCTGACGGTTATATCTGAAGCAGAAAGCCAGTCTTTGGCATTATTACTCAAAATGAGGGCATAGATGCCTTTGTAAGCAGCACTGTTCCTGGTTCTTAGGGTTTGAAGTCTTGAAGGAGAAAAACTTGCTTCAAAAACTGTTTTTGGTTCATCCTTACCAAAAGTAATCCAATCAATTACCTGTAAAACATCAAGTGCATATCTTGTTTCGTTGGCACCTCCATATAATTCGCCGAAAACACCGCACCAGAACCACTGCATAAGTTTATTCTTATGGCCAACATTGTCAATTTCGTCGCCAAAATGTGCCAGGATTGCAGCTAATGGAATCAGTTGGGTCGTATAGGGTAAGTCGCGTGCACTGTAAATGCTATTCTCAGTGAGTATTTTTGCAGCTTTTATAAAGCCTTTAACAATTTTATCACGATATTTAAGGTAATCCTCAAGCTGGAGATTGAGCATTTCTTTGCGTTTCGCGCTGACAGCTGGCAAGTTTTCGGTTTTGCCTAATGCTATTTGCTCCAGTCTGCGCTGATAGGTTGCGAACAGCGTAATAGACTGAATCAAATCGGTGTTGCTGGTAGCTTTGAGTGGCTTAAATTCAGATAATTTCAATTTAATTTTTTCCCAATCATCTTTGAGATCGAATTCTTCGGAAGCAAAAGAAGCTGTCAATAGTTCAAAGACAGTTAATGAAACACCACCAGTATTGACTTTTTCAAAAACCTGACAAACAGCTTCTTTTGGGTTTTCTTTTTTCATTACGATTACAGGAAGCTGATAGCTGGTGAAGCCTTTTATAATTTTTCGCTCAAATTCGTTCCAGAACTTAATTTTCTCTTTTTCGTAATCCCAATACTCTGAGAATTTGGTTCGCCACTCATCATAATCATCTACCATGCAAACCGGATACATCAAGTTCTTGAACTCATTTTCCTCGGTTGTCAAGTCCAACACAATGTCCCTACCAATGTTTTCAGTGAGAATTTTCTTTTCGTTGATTGAGAAAATTGCTTCTTCGAGGTCAGTATCCGGATCGAGGGCTTTCGCCATATCTATATAATACCAGCGTTTGATCTCGTATTTTTTGGCATTAACTGTAGTCACCACTTGATTGGTTATAATTGCCTGGTATAATGAAGTTATTCTCTGTTGGCCATCAAGAATAAGCATATCAGGTGCATTTCCGTTTTTAGGTGCTCCCTCAACAGGTTTTGTTTTAAATCGGATACTCTCATTACCAGTTTCGAGCAGCATGATGGCTCCAATAGGGAAGGATTTGGCAACACTTGCAATGATGCCTTTTATGCGGTTGTCGTCCCACACCCAGCCTCGTTGGAAGTCAGGTAGTTGAATTTTGCCTTTGTGAACATCTTTAAGGATTTCGTAAAGGTTGGTTTTTGTTGAGTCGAATGATTCCATAATTGAAAATAATTTGGTTATAATTTTTTTGTGATTAATTCTTTATAAAAATCTGATAATCCTGACTGATCTGAAAAAGTGCATTCGCCTTTTACATTATATCTAATTTCAAAAGGTATTTCCGATTTTAGCCAACCTCTATTTGAAGGAAAAACTGTTACAATCGGTGTGTCAGGAAATTTACTGATAGTTTCGTGTGTAATGGTTAAGAAGCAGTAAGTAGCTGCATGTCTTTTCGTTACATTATCGTATAATTGATGCAAAGGGCATAAAGCACAGTCCAACAACACTATACCTTTTCTGGACATTGATATTAAAAACTGGCTATCACTTAGATCGAGTTTGCCAAACTCTCTCTTTAAACTGTATCGAAGGCCGGATTCCGGGTAATCAGTTTCAAGATCATAAAAATAACGTGATGCCGGCATGGATTCGCCCAAAAGGATTAGTTTAATTTTTTTGGTGCGACTCAGGTAACTATCCCTCTTACTCTCCCATCTTTCGATTAAGGCTTTTCTCTTGTCATCCAACAAGTGATTTGCAGGGCAATTTGAGCATTTCGAATATTTATTGTTCATAATCTTTTTGGTTAAATTGTTACTTTCATTTGAAAGAGAAACCCTAAGTTGTATTACAAAAGTTGGTCTGATATTGATTTTTGCCCCAGTTCTTCCGAAAGTTCTTTTGTTAATGATGTTTTCGCTTTTACCAATCTTAATACTTTACTATTGCGTGTCTCCTGCTGCAACTCTTGCTGTAATTCGTGCTGTAACTCGTGCTGTAACTCGTGCTGTAACTCGTGCTGTAACTCGTGCTGTAACTCCTGCTTCATTTTAAGTTGGTTCATCTCTAAGTGTATTATTAAGATTTGTGCCAGATGCTGCCACATGACATCTATTTTTCGATTTTGATTGAAGAACAAAATTTTTTAATCCATTCGTAATATGTCTTTAAGCGTTATTGATAAGTGCATGTGTATTTACTACCTCACTGCCAGATTTTGCCGGATCATTTATCGTAGTTTATTTACCATCTGGCAGAATCTGGCAGAAAGTATCTGCAGCAATAATTTTAAATTCATTTGTATCTCTCATATTTTGCAGTATCATATTTTTTTCACAATTTTCAATATCATCATCTCCCTTATAAGCATCAGCTCTTTTAATTTACGCTTCAATATCATTAGGATTAGCAGCAATCGCCTTTGAAAAATGAAGAATTTCATATTCATTGTCTTCATCTTCAAGTGTTTTACAAGCTGATATATAAGCCCTGGATACTTTAGTATTCATGGTGATAGTATTAAATGAATTTTGCTATCTAAGATAGATGTGCACTTTTAATTCTCTTTAGCTTACTAAAAAACAAGGCAGCATCTTATGTTTTGTACAAATAACTAATCACTCAAGCTGTTCATATTCAAAAGCACTTAGGTCGTTCCTGAGGCCTTTGAGGCTTGAGCGGGTTTCGAGGGATTCATAAAAAGTAGATGGAACATTTTTGTACCTGTAAACTTTGCCTGTGTTGAAGGCTATGTCCATACACTTTGTTTGCTGATCATAGCCGGCAGAAGTAACAAAGTTACTGTGCTTTAACAAGTTGCGACTAATGCTAATACCATCATGTTCAATTGTTAATGACCTTTTAATTTCGGCTATTTTTGCGCCCATTGTTTTGACTAAATTTTGATGAATAGTAGTTAAAAGGGCAGTGTTTGTTTCTATTTCATCAATCATACCCTTAATATCTATTTTCATCCCCTAAAATCTTTGAGAATTTCTTTTAGGATGTCCGCATCTTCCTTGTCAAGAAATTTTTTGTACTGGTTTTGATAATCTGTCAGAATGCTGGAATATTTTTCGTGATATATTAAAAATTCTTCCAGCTTGGCCAATAATTGGTATCGAATAAAAGGTTGTTGTTCCATTTTTGGTTCTTTTGGTAGTTTTTAATTTGACTGGTATCTTGAGGTTAAGAAATCTACAGAAGTCGTCTTATCTATAGCATTGTGCGGTATCAGGATATATTTCCAGGGTTTACCTCCATTGGCTGATGTATATTCTGAAGCATGTTTGCAATATCTTTCAGCTGCAAGTTTTTTGGCTAATACCGTTTCTTCTTCTGTTTGGTCTGAACGTTTTACTTCGACCATATAAATTTTAGATTTGGTTTCGAAGATAAAATCAGGTTCGTAGCGTTTTGAATTATTGTCCCAATAAATCCTGAATTGATTGGGTGCCGGGCGCAGCCATTTGCGTACATTGGTATCATTTTCGAGCACAAAGGCTAAATCCTTTTCTGCTTTGCTATCGAATTTGTATTCGAAGTGACAAGCCTTTTCGAAGCCAGTGAAAACATATTTTGGTATCAGAGAGACAGGCGTGATGGTTTCCCTGTAATCTTTATATCCCGCGGTGATTAAAGAAGAGAAGCTCCAATTTTCAATTTTGATAAAGGGGAACACTTTGGGAGCAACATAATCCGGTGCATGCAGCACAAAATGTTTCTTCATCTGGATGTAGATTTTCTCTGCAATTGCTGCTTTAAACTGAAAAATTGTTTGAGGCAATTCATCCAGCTTGTCAATATTATTCTTTATTGATTCGTAGGCATGTGTAGCCAAACGGTAAAGCAGGTCTGCATTTTCGTCGTAATCAATTTCAGGATAGTCAATGAGTTCGGCAATAATCAGTTTTACCGGATTGCCATAGGCACCGGCAGACTTCACCTTGATCGTTTCGACCTGCTGATCTTTGAGCCCCATGCGTATGATTTCCTGTTCGAGCGCCTGAAAACTGAAACTTGATATATCCAGATCAAAATCGAGGAATTCGGCCTTTGTTTCACCTTGCACCAAATCCATTCTGGGGATTTCGATGATGTTATTTTTGTATTCTGTTACAAGTTTTTCGTAAACTGCTTCTGCTTGCTGCATGATCTCGGCCATGAAAAGATTTTGCTGACCTTTTTCGAGGTTTTGTTTTACCTGGCGGATTACCTTGCGTTTGACTTCAGCCTTTGACAAGTCTTCCACTTTGCGCACCTCTGGCAAGTTGCTAAATTCGGGTAAAACATTTATAATGGCTTTTTTGGCATCAAGGGTATTTTGAGCGCTTTGCTTTAGCAATTTGTTGTCAATTTTATTCACTTTTTCCTGCTCCAGATCGAAAGCGTTTTCAGTAATGGGTTTTGAAGTAACCACTTGGGTTTTTGCTTGTAGTTCTTCAACAGGGATCTCAACAAAACTCATTTTATTCAAAACTGAATCAGGATCCTGCGCTGCCTGGATTACAGCATCAAAGTTTTCGTGGGCAACAACTGTGAGTTTATCGATTTTGTCTTCACCTGTTCGCTTTCCATCATAAGGAAGACGTAAACCCCTTCCAATTGTTTGCTCGATCAGGATGCCGGCATTAGCAGCCCGAAGCGGAACAATGGTGTAGAGGTTGGTTACATCCCATCCTTCTTTGAGCATATTAACGTGAATAACAATTTCGATTTCGTTATCAGACGATTCCAGCGCCAGAAATTGTTTTTCGATGTCCTCCTCTTTTTTTGTAGAGGAATCAATTTGCAAAGCCTTATCCTTGTATTGTCCTTCGAAAAAGCCTTCAGAATTGACGTATTCATACACTTCCTTTGCGTGTGAAATATCCTTGCAGACTACCAAAATAAAAGGTTTTACCAGTTTAACTTCATTGTTTTGGGCATAAATTTCCAATTCATTTTTGGTGTCTTGGTGGATACTAACGGCATCTTCGAGTTTAATGATTTCCAGTTCTTTATCTGTAAGCGTTCCTTTTTGAAAATTTTTACGCTTGGCAATGGCCGGATTTTTAACGTATTTGCCATCAGCCAGTGCCTTTGCGAGGGAATATTCATAAACGATGTTTTTGAATTGATCACCTTTTTCATCAAAAGGGGTAGCTGTCAATTCAATACCCAGTATAGGCTTGAGTTCATTGATCGCTTTTTTAGAGGCATCGGCATGATAGCGGTGCGCTTCGTCCATCAGGATCACCAGATCAGTTAAATTAGAGAGGTACTCCCAATAGGACTGACCCAGGTATTCGGAGAGTCTTTTGATGCGCGGGGCAAGCGAAACGCCTCCCTGACGTGTGCCCCGATTATCGGAATTGAACTTGGCAACATTGAAAATATTGATGCGAATGTCATCTTCAGCATACAGACTGCCTTGCTGGGAATAGTTGTCGCCGGTGATGATAACCGGTCGGTTGTGAACAAATTCGGCTATGCCATTGAATACGTATTTGTGGTAGGCCGGATTGCCAAAGTCTTCGATGAGCTTGTCGTAAATGGTAAGGTTAGGTGCTAAAACGAAGAAGTTTTGGATGCCTCTTTCAAGATAAAGGTAAGCTATGATGGCGCCCATCAGGCGGGTTTTGCCTACTCCTGTAGCGATTGAAAAAGCGATAGAAGGGAAATCGCGTTCGAAATCGGTGCAGGCCGGAAACAATTTTTTCACTTTATCCAGTTCATCTTCCAAAGGTGCATCTTTGGTGAGGTTGAGCACTTCGGTAAGCTGTGCAACAATATCGAGTGATTCCTGCAAGGGTTCGCGGAGTGACAGGCGGTGTTTGATGGTATTGGCTATGTTATTCATGCTGTTGGTGTTTCGTGATTTAGTTGTTTTCCTGGTTTAAGTCATCAAAAAGGGTAGGTATTTCCGGCTTTTTTTTGTTTTTATTATACCTTACATTCAGTTCCTGAACACTCATATCTTTCTGTTCGTATGCTGATGCTTTATCCTTCTCATTTGTTGGTTCCTCTTCCGGCATATTGATGATGTTGAGGCTATAGTCTTCTTTGCCAAATTCGCAACGCCCCAGCAACATTTGCGGAATTTTTTTAATGCTGATGTTGCCAAAT
>Ga0100390_10001295_pt1 | contig 22342 bp, 24 predicted proteins | sample CryGeymeta201514_FD_81540 | JGI IMG/M metagenome (GOLD analysis project Ga0100390, IMG submission 81540) | Groundwater microbial communities from Crystal Geyser aquifers in Utah, USA - Crystal Geyser metaG 2015-14 | ecosystem: Environmental > Aquatic > Deep subsurface > Groundwater | place... | reverse complement strand
GTTGGTAGACCCGATAAACGTAGCTGAGTCTTTCATACCTGTGTACGGCGAAGCTAGATGGGCAGCTAAACTTTCAAGAGTATCTTCGACTATAGGGCGGGTTGGGGTTAGAGCGTCTAAAGGATTTGTCGCAGGTGTGCAAGGTAACTTATTAACTGAAGGTGCGGTAGAATTTACAGGCATCAACGATTCTCTCCAAGAGGACATCGACGCCGCAGAGTTTAGTCAGATGATTCTTTTAGGGGGCGTTTTAGGAGGCGGCCTTCACGTAGGGGCCGGGACGATGGCAAATGCCTTCTCTAAAACAGGCGACATTTTCAAAGCGAAGCCGAACGGAAGTTTTCCGAAACATTTAGCAGCACAGACCCCTGAAGCTAGATACGATTTAGTTTCCACAGCTATCGCGCAGGCTGTAGAGGGCAGGCGGATAGACGTTCTACCAGTTATGAGAGCGCACCAATTCGATAACATAAGAGCTTATAATGATCTGAGTACAAAACTAAAAGCGGCTACTGCAAAAGGTGACGCTGTACTTGCCGAAGAGTTGTCTGAGCAAATGACAAAGCTCAGAAGTACGGTAGCAGATATCAGATTTCAAGCCCAGCCACTACCTGAAAGAGTCGTGAGTAGAAAGACACTCGCGGTAGAGAGCCGAACCGATGGGGTGTTTGACGTAGAGATGGCGTCTAAGAATTTTGTAAGTCAGGTAGACGACGCTATAAATGCGAACGGTCAGAAAGTAACGATACAAGCTAAAGGCATCAAGCCCACGCAGATTGTAGAAGTGACGCCCGACGGGAATATAAAGACGGCTGACGGCGGGGAATTCCTCCCCCAGAAACTTGTAGATTCAGAAGGATTTAGAGCTGATTTCCGTGACGACATTCCTACAGATCCCGCTTTGAGACAAGAATATTACAGAAGTAAAACTTCTACAGAGTCTGACTTTCCTTTGGCTTCTGAACGTGACGCTACTATCAACGATATGAGAAGGCTCGGGCAAGATCAACCGGGCTCGGATTTGATCGACGAGGCTATCCTCGCAAGAAATGCGGACGACATCGCAGCTCTGAAAGATGTAGAAGGTTTAGACGATATAAAAGCGTCTATAGATGAAGATTTGGCCGAGTTGAAAACTATGTCTGAAATCATGGACGAAACTTTTGATGCTGAATTTAAAGCCGCAGACGAAATGATAGTTAAAAGCGAAGAAACAGCGAGAGCCATAAAAGCTTTTGCAGATTGTAAATTAAGGGGCTGATATGAGTGCGGTTTGTGAATTAGAAGTTCAAAAATTATTAGGTAGGGAGTTATCCGATGCCGAAAGAAAAGAACTAAATGATGAGATATCAGGGCTCGTGGAAAGACTCAGCTCAGAGCAGTCGCATGAAGCTTTAGACGCTAGAGTCAGAAAAGCTATTGACGCTAGAGCCGAGGAAATTCAGCTAGCTGCTCTCGTTGAGAAAAGAAACGCAGTTAAAAATACTCGCGCTAGAATCAACAACACAAACTACATAAAGAACGTCTGGGGTGACGACCCGATCGAGGGATTCAAAGCTGTCCTAGGAGAGTCTTTAGCGGACAGACAAGGCTCTAGAACTGGGCTCGCTAACCGAGTTCATTCTGTTCGCGACTATTACATGAGTTCTTTCATGTCGAGACTTCAAAAAGCGGGCATCTCTGATGTGGCCGCATCAGGGAAATTAGATAGAGACGTTTGGCGGGCGATGGCCGCGCTTGACGGCAAAGACACAGACCGCGCAATTTTAAATAGCATTCCAAAAGACGCTATTGAATACGCAAAAATTATCAAACAGATGAACGAGCTCGCAAGGCAAGAAGCTAATAAGTCCGGCGCTTGGATAAAGAAGATGGATGGCTACGTTATTAGAAGGTCCCACGACGCAGACAAGCTAGGTAAAGCTGCGGGCGCGGCAGAGCCCATCACAAGTCCTAAACATAAAGAGGCTTGGGTCTCTTACGTTGAGGAAAGAATCGATTGGGAGCGCACCATGCCTGATGTTCCCGTTCAGAACAGAACTAAAGTTCTAGGCAAGATGTACCAGAGTTTGAGAAACGGCGTCCACACAAAAGCAGGCGGCAAGCCTGTTTCAGGGTTAAAGGGTTTTGCGAATATAGGCAAAGGAATGTCTCACGAAAGAGTGCTTCATTTCAAAACCCCTGATGCGGATTTCGAATATAACGCAAAGTTTGGCAGCGGAAACAATTTGGCAGAAGATGTGATGAATGGCTTGAAGAGAGTCGGGACAGAAACAGGCTTCATGCAAAAACTCGGACCTAATGCGGAGATGAACCTTGACGCTATTTACGAGGCGACACTCAACCGCTTGAATAAAGCGGAAGCTAATCCAGAGACTATAGCTAAGTTCAAATCGTACTACGCAAACGAAGTTAAGAAACAGTTTCTCCCGAGCATAAAAGGTGAGTTAGATATTCCTGCAAACAACGTACTCGCTACAGCGGGGAGTGTGGTGAGGGCGATCAATAGCGCGTCCATGCTGGGCAGTTCTGTTCTCTCAGGTTTTGGCGATATCCCTATGTACGGTTTGACCATGAGATATATAAACGGAAGGACACACTCGGATATGTTCGAAGGAATGCGCCAAGCTATGGGCGATCTATTTGGCGGGTTTAAAGGGAAACCCACCGTCGAGCAGATGGAGATACTAGCTGAATTCGGCGTACATCAAGACACCGTTAACGCCTCTATCGCTCGCTTTGATGTTGGCGACAAAGATGTTCCTGGGCAAATGTCCAAACTACTCGGTTGGTCTTTTAAGATGAACGGTCTGACTTGGTGGCAGGACACTCTTCGTAGAAGTTCTGTAATTACAACGGCTTTCAGACATGCTCAACACGTCACTAAAACTATGGGAGAACTTCCCGAAGGCATGCAAGCTATCCTGCGTCAGTTCGATATTGAAGATGGCGACTGGGATCTCATTAGGGCAACTAAGCTCGCAGAATACTCGGAAGGGCGGAGTGTATTGACGCCCGAGGGTATAGCGGATTTATCCGACGACGTGATTGATAGCCGCTTGAAGCAGTTAGGTAAGAAGATCACTAAGTCTTCGAGAACTAATTTCAAAAATGAGCTCACTCAAAAATACAGAATGCTTTTCAGGGAAGTCGGGGCAATGGCTACGACAGAACCCGGGGAGCTTGAAAAAGCTATGGTCAATATGGGGTCCCAAAGGGGAACCGCAAAAGGCGAGGCTATTCGCAGCATGATGCAGTTCAAAAGTTTCATGCTCACTTCAGCACGCAAGCACTTGGGGCGCGAGCTTCACGGCTACCACTCACAGAGAGTTTCCGCGCCTGAAGCACTTAAAAGACTTATGACAGACGACAGAGGCGGTAAGGCAGCTTTAGCAAACCTCATGGCTTGGAGTACTGTTTTCGGTTACGCAGCTATGACCGCAAAAGACCTAACTAAAGGTAAGGAACCGAGAATTCCCACTGATGCGAAGAGCTTTGTTAAAATTTCTACGGCGTCAATGCTTCAATCTGGCGCGTTAGGGATATATGGAGATTTTATTTTCGGAGACGCTAACCGTTTTGGGGGCAGCCCTATCGCTACTTTAGCAGGGCCTACGGCGGGCAAAGCTGAAGAGGTTCTGAAGCTTTGGTCGGCGGCAACAAGAGGCGATCCTATCGCTGCGAAGACCTTAAATTTTGCAATAAACAACACACCCGTTCTCAGCACAGCTACAAATCTGTTCTACACAAGAGCCGCATTTGACTACCTCTTTATGCACCGCATGAGAGAAATGATGAATCCCGGCTACTTAAAGCGAATGGAGCGCAGAATTAAATCAGAGAACGATCAAGAATTCATAGTACCGCCTAGCAAGGTTATACCAAGGGGCGGCTTTTAAAGGTAGGATCGAAACATGGCATTATCTAGTACAACAAACAGGGTTTCATACGCAGGCAACGGGTCAACCACCGATTTCGCTTTCAGCTACAAGTTTCTTCAAAACGAAGATCTTGTAGTCGTAGAGAGGGTAGTAGCTACTGGCGTCGAGACGGTTAAAGAGCTCACCACTCACTACACAGTGGCGGGCGAGGGGGAAGACTCGGGCGGAACTGTCACGATGCTTGTCGCCCCCGCCACAGGAACTAGCCTCGTCATATATAGAAACCCCGATGCGACCCAGCCTTACAACCCTGCAGATAACGAGTCTCTTCCAGCAGAAACCATGGAAGAAGCGCATGACAGGATGGCTCTCATAGCCCAAGGGATTAAAGATTTACTATCTAGAAGTCTGAAGCTCTCCAAAGCATACTTGGATTCTTTCAGTATGGAGCTTCCAGCTATTCTCACTGCAAACGCCGTGTTAACAGTGAACGCAGACGGTGACGCTTTCGAGATGGGCCCTACCACTACTGAGATTGCGGATGCAGAAGCTAATGCCGTAGCAGCAGCTGCTTCAGCAGCAGCCGCTTTAGCATCAGAAACAGCGGCGGCTACAAGCGAAACTAATGCTGCGACTAGCGAGACGAACGCAGCAGCATCAGAAACAGCGGCGGCAACTAGTGAGACGAACGCAGCAACAAGTGAGACGAACGCAGCAACAAGTGAGACGAACGCAGCAACAAGTGAGACGAACGCAGCAGCATCAGAAACAGCCGCTCAGCTCGCTGAGACAAACGCCGAGCTGGCCGAAACAAACGCCGAGACTGCGGAAACCAATGCGGCTGCCTCAGCGGCAGCAGCTCTTGCATCAGAAACAGCGGCAGCAACTAGCGAGACGAACGCTGCAACAAGCGAAACCAATGCTTCAAACAGCGCAGCGGCGGCAGCGGCGGCAGCTAGCACAGCTACCGACACGAACGACGCTTCGACGGGCTCTGTTATTGCGCTGACGACTGATTCTCTGCGCTCGATCAGATTGACTGGTGCGGTGACAGAGCTTGTCGGTCTTGACGACGGCGCAGATGGCAGGATTGTTTTCGTCATCAACGCAAGCGGCGGCGACATTCCCGTTAGGCATGATGGGGCAGGGGCTAGCGCCGCAGACAGAATTCACACGGGCAACGATGGGCTTGATGCTTCTCTGAAAGACGGCGCGATCTTCATGTTCAAATATGATGCGACTGATACCGTTTGGAGAATCATCGGAGGGGCCGGGGGCGGCGGCGCGCTTGTGTCGAACTTCACAGCCGACGATCCTTCTATCGGTCAAGGGCAAGATGTGATCTTGAGATATACAGGGGGCGCTCCCTTAACTTTGACAACACTGACTTTGACTTCCCTCCCGTTCAACGCGCGGCTCACATTCATCGGAACTAGCAACGACAACCCTTTAACAATACCTGAAAGTATTGTAGGAAATCAAAACGGCGACATCGTTCTTCACGCAGGACAAGTCGCAAAATATTTCAACGACGCAACACTTGGATTATTGCAGGAGTAAAACATGACAAGAATTTATTTAATATTAAGTCTCATTTTCACGGCGAATTTATTCGCGCAAGTCTCAGGCGGTGAGCGGGAATTTCAATACAACCCCCGAGTCCTACCAAACGGAGAGATGAACCAAGTCATCAACGGCTCGTGCAATCTCAACACGCTAAACATCACAGACGCAGACACGATTCTCTCAAGGAATACGACAAGCTCAAAAGGTTACTTTGGAGCTAACTGTGTGATCGATGCAGACGCAGACGGTGAGTTCATTGAGTTTGAAGTGTATGATCTGGGCGGCTATCCAGAGGGTGGCAACTGCGAAGCTGGCTTTGTTTATTATGGGGACGCATCCTTGTATGAAGCTGTGGTCTATCAGGGATCTAATCCGGTATCTGCGGTTTATGATCTAACAAACGTATCAAGCGGAGTTCAAAAGATTGAGGGTATTTACTACACTTGTGGGGATGGGAGCACGCGTCCTAAACTAAGGATATATTCTAACAGTGCAAGTGCTGCGGCTGCTAGCTTTTATGGGGCTCAGATGGGCGAGGCTTGGAGCTTGGGGACTGTGGCTCAGGCTGAGGTTGTCGGAGGAATGACTATAGCTTCGGCTGGAAGCTGTGCTTGGGATAAAGCTTCGAACGATTGGAATGATTATAGCGCCGATGCTGATTGTGCATCTCCAGTTACATACGGAGATGCTACTGCACCAGGAACCAAAGTGCCACACATTGTGTTCAACGACTTACCTGCTGGTGACTATATTCTCGAAGTTCAAACGGCTTTAGACGGAATATGGACCTCTGGAAATTCAAGATGTTCATGGCGACTAACTGATGACTCAACCCCGTCAAAAGGAGTTGGAGTTGAGCTGCTTAGTGATGCCACAAGAAATGGTTTAGCTGGAACTAAAGCTAAGTTTAGCTACTCAACTTCTGGAGACAGAACATTCAAATTACAAGGAAACACCACTGCTGGGTCAGCTATTTGTAGGGTTGATTTAGCAGTTTCAGGGCTTGAGTTTATACTTACTGGATTCCCCTCCGCATCCGAGCAGGTGCAGAAGATTGGGGCCTTGGGTCAGGACGTAACGACTTATTCTCCAGGCGGAGATTGGTCTGTAAATACGACATACACAGGACGCTATCAATGCGAGGCTGGAAAGCTTTGGATTAATGGGCGAGCTGCATTAAGCGGAGCCCCTAACTCTGCGGATTTCACCTTTGAGTTGCCGAGCGGATTCACTATCGACACAAATAAAATAACTGGGCAATCGCTTGGAAGCGCTAGAATTCTTGATTCTGGAACTAGAGAATATCCAGGAACGGTTAAGTATAACTCCACGACCTCCGTTCGTGTTCTGCATCCTGAGTCTTCGAATTTCGGGAGTGTGAATGCTACCTCTCCATTTACGTTTGCTAGTGGTGACGCCATAGATATTCAGTTTGTGGTCCCAGTAAACGAATGCCCACGCACCCCAGCGCCGCTACTCAAAAACGCGGTGACTCTAGGTGGCAGCTCTGGGAAGTATAAGGTTGAGGGAAGTGCCTTACTTACTTGTACTGCTTCTTCAAGCATTAATGAAAACCCGCTTGCAATGGTTTCTAGTCTTGGAAATAGATCCGGCAGCACTTGTGCAGTTGGATTAGAGAGTGGATTTTTTGTATCTACTCCATTTTGTAGTTTAACAAGGACAGACGGAACGGGAGATAGGATCTTGAGATATACGAGAACTTCTGCAACATCTATAAGCATTTCAGGGGTTGATGAAACTGGTACAGCGGCTGATTTTACCGCAACATTACAATGCTGGGGGTACCGCTAATGAACCCCCTACACGCAATCCTACTCCTAACGCTAGCCTCGTGTGCAACTTGTAAGGATTCCTTACAAGTTCAACCCGTCAACGAAAGCTGGCCCAATAAAGAATGGCAAGCCTACGCTTATGAAAAGGTGGGTGTGCTTCCAATGACTCCAGACGGTGTTGAGTGGTGTCCTCAGGGCCTTACTCGCGCCAATCGTGTGCATCTACTTGCTGCCCTTGTTAAGCATGAGAGCAATTTCAACCCCAATCTTGAGTATAAGGAAGCCTTTAAGAATGGACGTGGCGAATGGGTTATCTCTACAGGTTTGGGTCAAGTGTCTTACGAGTCTGCAAGGGGGTATGGGTTTCGAGATGCGACGACACAAAAACTCAAAGACCCTGAGTATAATATTAAAGTTGTGGCAGCGATTCTAAAGAGATGGTTTGCCATTGACGGCGTAGTATCAGGTCGTAAGGACGGTAAATGGCGTGGTGGCGCTCGTTATTTTTCGGTATTCAGATACAAGAGCGATTCAATGAAAGCTTATCTAGCGAGGTTTTGCCAATGAAGCCCAAGCACCACTACTGCAAGACATGGAGGGCAAACATCTTATTTTTTATAGGATGGAAGCCTGAAGATGTAGCAAAGTTTTGCGGTAAAGGGTTCGATAAGGATCTGGGTGGTAAAGGTGGTTCTGTTTGGGCTCACAGGAGAGATGGCATTAATGATTACTATCTTTGGACACTAAAGAAGCCTACGAATCCTCACACTAAAGGGGTGCTGGCCCATGAAATTAATCACTGTGTTAGTTTTATCTTCTCTGATCGTGGGGTTGTTGCCGATTGGATCAACGATGAGCCAGCATCATACCTTGTCGCAGAGCTTACAGAGGTGGCCTACGGTTGAGCAGCTTCGAGCACTACTCAAAGGAGACACAGACTTAGATCTGTACGCTAACGGATCCCTAGAAAGGGCTGTGAGATTGCTTGAGGCATGGAGGGCTGGCATTGACCTTGAACAGTTTAGGCCCGAGGTTGAGGAGTGGATAGCATCCATAAAGGTAGCGCCTGGCATCTACAAACGAAGTCCGCATAATCCAATGCAATCAAGTCACGATGAGTTTCTGGGCTTGCTCATAATAGACGCTCTATACAAATTGGGCATTGCTAAAGAATTAATTGGCCATCAAGGATTATGGAAAACGGGGCAGCCTCACGACTCTATGAAAATATGGAAGTGGGTCATCCCCGTCGACTCAGAATGGCTGACAACATACCGCCCGGAATACATTGGTTTGGCGCGCTTTGTTTTAAACCAAGAGTCTGCAATAGACCGCTTCTTTGTACACGCTAATTTAATGCTATCGAACACTTGGAACCTTTTACGGGCTCGCCTTTTGTTGTTAGAATATCTAGGTGTGGCAGGACTTGAAACATATAAACGAAGGCTTGGAGACAGATACAAAGAAAGATATGGGAATGAGCCAGTAATAAATTATTTTTGGAGTATACAGTGAGCGAGAATATTTTAAACGAGAAGACACTTGTCCCTATTTCGCTACTCGTTGCCATTGGCGGCGGTATTCTATCAGTGGGGCTCTTCATATCAGCGGTTTGGTACAAAGAAACGGCCAACGCTGCTGCTATCGTTACGATCAAGGAAAATCAAAGCGTTCTCAAGGATGATCTAAAAGAACACATCCTACGCATAGAAGACAAGGTCGATAGAATATTGGAGCGGGTTAAGTGATGTTTGATTGTTTTAAAAAGAGATTTGCTAAAGAAATCCCAGAAACTCCAATCCCGAAGAATGTAGTGGCCCCAGCACATGAAGAGGCTATAAAGTACGGCGACAAGTTCGGGCGATATAGGTATATCGCATATTGTGATCTGGGAATAAACTCAGCAGAGCATAGGTTTTGGATTCACGATACAAAGCATGACAAGATCCTGCCATTTAAGACTTCTCACGGCTCAGGCGGTAAGAATGAATACCCCCATGACGGTGAGTGCAGAGAGGTGTCAAACGTGCCAGGTAGCCACATGAGCTGCGTTGGAATGTTTAAGTGCGCAGAGACTTATATGGGGCGCAATGGCTACTCGCTACGCTTAGACGGGCTATCAGAGACTAACTCCAAGGCGAGGCCAAGAGCTATCGTCATACACAAGCATGGCGCAATGAACAATATTAGGGGCAGCATTTCACCTAGAAGCTGGGGCTGTTTTATGTTTAGCCCCTATGACTACAAGCGCATTATCGACATGCTAAAGAATGGCTCTCCGCTGTTTGTGGTATATAATAAGTAACAGGCCAATAGCGCCTTAAAGGAGAAATAAAATGGAAAAAGCATATGATTTAAGCAGACTCATTGAGATTTTAAAAGACCAAGGTCTCGATTTGGCTGAAGACGCGGCAAAGATTGTTATCGAAGCCGTTATTGACTGGATTGGCGAGAGCGCAGCTAAGTCTGATAACAAGTACGATGATCTTATTGTTGCACTTCTACCCATCTTGAAGGCAGAGGCTCTTAAGCTTGCAGACCACATTGATGGCAAAGACGACGACGGTGACGGGAAGCCAGCCGCAGAGTAATCTAAGAGGGGCGGGAATATGGAAAAGTTTCTAATTAATCTAGGACTAGCGTTAGTTGAGAGATGGCTATTCCCGCTCGCCAATCGCATTTGGGATAAGCTTGCTGATTGGATTGATGGTTTCTACAAAAAGAAAGAGACAAACAAAAGAGTAGACAGGTCTACAGGGAAGCTTGTTGACGCTAAAACAGGGGAGCAAATAGATGATGCGGCTGATTCTGTTCTTGATGATATTTAGTCTAGCTGCTTGTGGTGGCGTTACTAGACCGGATGCGCCTATTTGTGTTGCCAATGCACCAGCTAAGCACAGTAAATGCTACAATCTTAAAGATGATTATCGTGATGACGGCACTCGCAAGGGAGATGCTAAGCCCTTTTATTACAAGCTAGAGACTATTTACGACATCAATAAGATGGTTTTTACGACTCCAGAGGGCTTTGGTGAGATCAAAAAGAGCCTTGCAGCTACTAGGCGCCACATTGAAGGCCTTCAAAAGGACTTGGCTCGTTGTAGAAATGGTAGATAACTATTCGGCACCACGCATTTGGCTCATCACAGAAGCCGAAATCAAAGCAGAACTACTAACCCTCACACGCTCATCAAGCTTCGCGTATCTAAGCGTGGTCTGATAACTTGTGTGATTAAGTATGCGTCCAATATTATCAACTCCAACACCTTGACTCATCCCTACTGTAGCGAAAGTCCTTCTAAGATCCCTAGCCCAAAGATCGGGACTGCCAATTTCCTTACGCACCTTGTCCCAGAATACCGGGCACACTCTTTTAATGCCTGTCAGAGATCCGTCTTTTCTCGCAGGTAGGCCCCTGAGAAAATTAAGTAAAAAGCTATTGAGAATAATCGTGTCCTTTTGGCCGGTCGACTCTGTCATTTTTCCATCGATCTGCAAGATACCAATCTCTTGGCCGCCGTGTTCTAATATCTCTACGTCAGACCATGTGGACCTGGCGATGGCAGATGGGCGCGATCCTGTGAGGGCAAGTAGATATAAGAACGCCACATTCCTAGAATTGCTTGCTTCCTCCCTTTGCAGGATCGCGCCTAATTTGCCGAGTTCGAAACTGGACAAGAAACGAACTCTTTGCCTTTCCTTGTGAGCATTGACATACGCGCAAGGATTGGCTCTCCCTTCTTCAAGTGTAATCCGTGAGAACAACACGTCAAAGAATTTTGAGAAAACTGATAGAGCCCTATTGGCTGTGGTGGGGGGCATCGATTCGTGCCACGCCCTGATTTCTGCAGTAGTGACTTGCGCAGGTTTGAGGGTCCCGAAAGCGGGGCAGATATTTCTATTGAAGATGGCTTGAACCTCTTTGGCCCAGCCGGACTTTTGAAATCTATCTTTGGCGTAATGGGCTTCAAACACTTCAGGCCATAGATCTTTAATGAGGTTTTCGCCTTTGGCTTTTCGATCCTTCTCTTTTGGGTCGATGCCTAAGCACACTTCAGCGAGCATTTGTTTGGCGAGAGTGCGGGCTTGCTTTAAAGATAGCACATTGCAAGGGCCCAGAGACGGCCTACGTGTGCGCCCATTGGGCGATTTATACGAGAGATAGTATCTAGGTCCAGATTTGAAACCGCGTGCGTGAAGGCCCTTTATGTCCGTGTCCCAAAGAGTCTCACCGTCTTTTAGATTTTTAATTTTTGTGGCGTCCATGCATCTGACTATGGCTGTTTATATGCGCCGTGTCAAATTAAAACTTCATTAAGACCAATCATGATTGAACCCCATGTGCTTATCCCAAGCATCGCGGCATGAATCTAAGTCGCCAATTTGCTTAGCCCGGTACTGAACACTGTCAGCCCCGCGCTCAACTTTATCACGCCAAACGGGAACGAACTTTCTCAACTCAGTTGATAGAGTCATGGGGCTCCAATCGTAATTGCGTACGCCTTTTTGCTTCAAATCTGAGTTCAACTTATCGAGAATAGATTTCAATCTGATCGTTTCCGGCCACCCCTCTTGGTGGTAATCGTTAGTGACGATCCTGCCCTCGAATAAACAATCAAACCACCACTGCTCGACAGGGTTCATATTGAACTGCTTTTGCTCCAATAGCCCCGCAGTCATTGGTGCTATGTCGATGTCCTTTTGTTTGAAATCATACTTAGAGAGGTAGTCGAGAAGGACAGCGTTGCCGCCCATCTTGTCGCACTTGATCCTCATTTCAGTAAATAGCTTCACGTTCTGCTTCCAGTGATCAGCTATCTTAAATACAGTGTAGCGCCGCTCATCGGCAGTAGCGTTGACAACTTTAAACTCGTTAGAGACGATGAAAAGTCTGGCTAGGTTTGTGGTGTTGTAGGCTTCAGCGTACTTGCGCTCAATCTTTATGGTGGGGCTGTTAACCATATCCTTGATGATACCGTCAGCGCTCTTGTCCCCTGCCCAGAAAGCCTCGTTGAAAACCATAACGAGCTTACTTTCTAAGTGAGAGTTGAAGTTACCAGTTATGTATCTATTGTGGGCGACAACGTCGTAGTGCGGCCCGAGTAGCGCGCCAAATCTATCGAGTGGCGCATTCTTCCCCGTACCTTTGAGACCCCTGAAGACTACGCAAGTCTGAACTCTTTCAGCCGGACGCTGAATGATGTGCGCTAGATAACAAATGAACCATGTGGCCAAGTTTTTATCGCCAGCTGCGATATTCAAATGGACGTGCTCAAGCCAAAGATCAAATCCTCTTTTGGCGTCGTCGCTAGCTTTCTTGTAAGGAATCGGCTCAGTAGTAAAGCCCTTCCATAAATTGAAATATCTATCACTAAGTTTTCTTCCAGGTGCGAATACGATTTTATTGATCTCTCTTCGCTGGGGATTTTGCAGCCAAGCCTGACTAGCGGGGATTTTCTTTTTCCTCCCGTTATCACTCTCGCCCCACACTGGCCAGTTCTCAAACTTAGTCAGTAGTGACGCCCTAGAGATGAACTTTAGATCGGGTTTACCGTCTTCATCTACCGTGTCGACGAGAATAGTTGGTGTCTTCTCATTAACCATTACGGCGTGGTTTCTGTTTATGATTTCCCAATACTCGGGATTTTTGACGTCTTCTTTCTTCTCGAAGATACCTTCGGGGGACTTAGACCCTTCAGGGTTTTGTCCGTGCTTGTAAGCATTGTCGACCTTAACTTTCAAAGCCAATAATTCCCAAGGCGGCTCACACCTGTCGTTCCAGTTCTCACTCATAAGAGTGAGAGCCATATCAGCACTGACGCCGTAGTCTCTTAATTGGGCGGCCACTTTATACGTTTGCTCATCCCCGCCGCCACCTTCTTTGGCAATGGGTGCACTCTTGAGATACCTGATGGCCGTTGAAACGCTCATTGAGCTGTCTATTTTTAATTCGTTTTTTGGTGCGTCGTCGATTGTGTCGGGCGCACACATAAGCTCGATCCACTCTGGCGCTCGGCAAACAGGGGCTTCATGTGCAATCGAATAACCCCCGTCATTAACACGAGAGCCTGCACCGACGATGTAGCCGCCTTCTGAACGAATGTCGATACCTTGCGCAAGTACGTTCGCGCCTTGCTTGAGTTTCTTATCCGTACAGTAGACGAGGTGCATCCCGCCGCTCGCTGTCTTTTGAGTGAATGTTTCGGGGAACTTTTTACCTTCTCGCTTAAGAGCTTGGAAGTTCTCAAGCCCTTTTTTGTCACCCGACACATCGATGTCGACAATAATAAGTCGCTTGTCGTCTTGGAATTTTGAACCCGCGATCCCGATATTGGCGTCGGAGTGCTCCTGCCAAAATTTTTTGATTTCTTTTTCATCACTACTCGCTTTCGTTTTAAAATCCTTAATGAGTGGCGGCGTTTTAGAATTGGCTTTGACAGGGAATACATGAAAACCCCTTTTAGATAGCTCAATGGCGGCGTCGACAAGCTTCATTTCTGATACCTTTTTCCGGTCCAAGCTTCTGATTGGATAGGTAAGCCGTCAGCCCACTTAGGTTTTTCATTCATAATCGTCTCCATAAGTTCGCAAGGATTTTCCAGAGACTCATCAGCTTCACACAAAACTTCATCATGTACATGCAGTACAGTTTCAAAGAATTGGCCCCTCTCTAATCTCAATAGTGCTTCGGCGAGAATATCTCGGCTCACAGCTTGTGTCACGTTCTCAGCAAGCAATCCACCGTACGCGTCAACCTCTTGAAATCGGTAGGTCTGAGATGAAACAGTTTTATATACGAGACATTCTTTGACGGTGCCCCACGGAGTTTCTTTGTCTTTCAGTTTAGGGTATGGGTACGTAAGAACCCTACCGCTTGGCAATTTGCAAAATAAGAAACTGCCTTTAACGACATAGATCACGCGTCGGCTCCCCGCGCCCGCTGCAAACTGCTGGCCGGGGTTGCGTACGGCGGATATTGAGGCGCCTTCTAAGTCGCGCCAATACTGAACAGTGGCTTTATGGTTCTCTCTCCAAGATTTTTTAATATCTTCGGCCTGTTTGTCTGCAATTTTCAACCCGTACCCTTTGGCCATACTTTGGAATGCACCGACACCGCCGCCATAGCCTAGTGCCAGAACCGCCACTTTACCTATCTGTCTTTGCTCTTTCGTCACTTCTTCAAGGGGAACCCCGAAGATGCCGCTAGCCGCGTGCTCGTAAAGTTTTCCGTGAGTCTCGAACACACGAATGACTCTCTCTTCTCCTGCGAGCCAAGCTAGAACTCTGGCCTCGATAGACGAATAATCACAACCGACTAGAATTTTACCGGGAGAAGCCACAAGCATACCACGTAAGCAGTCGCTAAGAGCCAAAAGAGTATTGTCAAAAAATATGTTGAGGTAGCCAGCAGTCGCCGTACCTTTTGATAGCATATCGCAAACATGGTCTATATCCTTCTGATCCATTGACGGCCTTGGTAAGTTTTGCGGTTGGAATCTTCTGCCGCCCCACCTTCCGGTTGAAGCTGCGTGGTACTGCATGAGAGCCCTTATGCGCCCGTCTGCATTCGTTCCTTTCAGCAGTGCCTCGTACTTAGACACACTTGATTTAGCGGCCTCTTGTCGAATTTCACATGCTCTGCGCACGACATCGGGGATGTCTTCCCTAGCTAAAATCTCAGTGATGGCTGCTTTGGCCACACTGTCTGTTTCAATCCCTACGAAGTTCAGCCAATCTTTAAACTGGCCGACTGAGTTCGTAGTCGACACGGCGCCGCCCGTCAGCTTTTTTAGCTCGGCAGTGAGTCTTTCGCGCTCAGTTTCAGCTATACCAATGGCTTGTTTGACAGCTTCAATGTCGACTTTAATGCCCCTATTGTTGATTTTTTGATCGACAACCCATACGTCCCTTTCAGTAGGTGTGAGTTGCAGAAGTCTTTTCTCTAGGGCCCTCTCGACCTTAACGTCTTGAACGCAGTAGTCTATGAGAGTTTGCATCTTCTCTTCATCGTCCCACCAAATAGGTTTACCGTTCGTGTCGAACGATCGGGGGCGCATCATGGTCATCATAGTGCGCTGGCCTTTAGTGTCTTTTTCGATATCAAGGCCGACGGCTTTCGCCGCTTTTTCTAAGCTCGCAGGAATGGCCATTGCATACGACATCGCTGCGGTACAATAAATTTGATCTAACCTAATGGGCGGCCACCCGTGTTTATTCACAGCCACTTCATTCCACACCCAATATTCAAACTGAGCGTTATGAGCGTAGACTTTTCCGCCGCCAATAATGTGATCGACAAACTCCTTAGGCAGTTTGTCGCCGCGCCTCCAAACGTGAACGGGTCCGTCGTCGATACACCAACACGCGATCCAAATCCCCGTGTTTTCGTGCTCAACATAAACTGGCACTCCCGTTTTTGGGAGTGGACAGTCGCCCCGCGTTTCGTAGTCTAGATGCATAACGGCCATGAATTACCCCTCTCTTAATAACGCGGCCCCTCGCCCCGTAGGGCGAAAGGCTGAAAACTTTTTCTACGAAAAAATAGAACTAGCGTCGGAGCTCGAAGAAACTTCGTCAGCACCTTCAACCGCTTTGAATGCATCTTCTACGCGAACTCTTCCGCCAAGAGGATCGCCGTCACGAGTCTTTTGTACGTGTTGAAGACCGAAACCCACCCCTCTATTACCGGCTTGATCATAGGCGTACACGCTGATGTAAGCTGTACCCCAGCAGCCTGGATAGATCTGACCTGGGTCGATGATTGGTTTAACATTCTGATCGACAACGCCAGGGCGGTTGACGGATCTAAGATTCAAAAACTTAGCTCCCTCTTCGTAACCTTCAGGCGAAGGCTTGTCGTTAGACTTAGCTGCTTCAATTCTCTCGCTTTGATCTCTGATCGGTGAGCGAAGTCCTTTAGGCCACTTGTCTTTGTTCGGTCCCCACTTCTTTTCACATGCGGCTACCATAAGCTTTTCAAGTCCAGATAGATCAGTCCCTTTAGGGAAAAGAGCTACTACTGAGAACTCGTTTTTCTTACTTAGGTCATTGAACCTTGGTTCGAAAAGGTTTGGGAAACTCATTCTAAATTCCGGTGTTACGTCTTGCATTTTTTATCTCCTTGTTTTTCTGTTTTTCATTTCTTAGTACGGTTGGTCTTCTGTCTCTAATTTTTTAAAAACGTCCGCCGGTGAGACATTGGCCGGAAGTCGTCTGTCACTTTCAGGTGCCAAAGTTACACCGCTAGATTCGGCGCTGAAGAGTGACGTAAATAGCTCGTCTTTCTTCGCTCCCTTTGGCAAGAGCTTTTCCATCTGGGCCGGCGTTATCAGTTTCTTAACAACGGCGTCCTTCTCTTCAATTTTGTATTTCTCTTGGAGAACTTCGCTTGCCTTAACTTCATCAATCCATTTACGATTGGCTCTCTTATCGACGAGTTTGTATCCAGGTATCTTCACGCCATGCTTCATCTCTGTGATAGCGAACTCTTCTAAACTGTTAAGCCAAGCTTTCAGAGAAGGCAGCATCACTAAAGTCTCTGCGAGCTTATCGACATCGTAAGGGGCTGCCGGCGTAAAAACTCTAGCCGCTGCGATGTTAGCTTTCTCTCTGAACTCAGGACAGATGGCTTTTGCTGGACAGAAACGGCACCAACTCCCTTCTTTCAAAGGTGCGTCTGGCGCTCGCGTAGCTGCTGCAGCTTTATTCAGAACCCTCGCGAACTCCGTGAGCTCAAGAATGTCGATCGTGTGTTCTCTTATGAACCCATCTTCGTGCTCGCAACGTGGCTGAATAATACCCACTGTGATATTCTCGCATTCATGACCTGTAGATAAAAGAGCCCCGAGTCCGTAGTATTTTAGCTGCGAATTGTCTTCGGCTTCAACCGGTACGCCCGCTCCGTACTTGAAATCGTAAATGTAAAGATGTTTCTCTCTCCCATCATATAAAACGCAGTCGCCCGTGCCAAAGCAACCTTCGTGAATACTAGAAAGATCGAATCGGTGCTCAACTAACATCTCGGCATTGCACTCTGTCTTCTTATCGAGACAGTGATCAACGTACACCTTGATGGCACCTTTCATCTCTGCATCACAATCTAAATCACTTAGTTTGATATTTCCCATCAAAACTTCAGCGGCCAAATCGTGGGCTTTAGTCCCTTCTTCAGCGTAAACACTCGTAGTGCTTCTTATGCCTTCGCTTAATTTCACAGATCCGGGGCAGTTCTCCCACCTGTGCATTCCGCTTGCTCCGATAATGGAGTGTGCTGTTGGCCCGCTCATATCACAATCTCCGCGCCGCACTCTCCGCAGGCTAAATCTTGAGTCTCAATGCCGAGAGATTGTATTACGAGATTTTTTTCGTCATCAGACATGCCTTTAAACATATCGATAATGTTTACGTTTTCTAGAACCACCTTTTTATCGTGCGACGAATAGTTTTCGATCTCTACTCGTTCGGCCACAAGAGTTATTTTACTTAGTCTCATTTGGGGAAAACCTTAAGCTAAAAGCTCTCGGCACTCCTTCTCAACCGCTGCGTAGTCGCTAGGATCTATATCGGACCACTTAGTTGCATCGTATTTTTCTAGGACTGTATAAGCTTTCTTCAAGTCTTTAGCCGCAAGTTGGCGCAGTAGAGTTTCAGCTTCGGAGCCTTTGCCCCCGACCGCAGGAATTGGTACAGGGATATCTTCTTTCTCTTTGCCGTGGATAGGGTCTTCGATTTGAGTGACGCCATCTCTCTCCATCGGCTCAGGCTCTTTGTTTTTAGGTCTACCCTTACCTTTGGCCTTCGCTTTAACTCTTGTTTTTTCAACAGGCATGTCGGCTTCAGTCCCTACAACGCCTGCGGGATCTAGCTGTTCGATAGGATCTTTTTTGCTGGGGATAATTTGGCCACAAAGAAAGTCCTGAACGTGGCTCATTAGTTCCTGTACGGTTTGCGCTTCAAAGTGAATTTTAATTGTCATTTCGATTTCCTCTTCTTTTTGTTTTCAATCATTTCGTCTCTAGTTATCGTCCTACCATTGAACTCCCTCGTGACGGGAATATGTTTCGGCGGCCTAAGCTCTTCAGTCCTCTCAGACTGCGACACCGGCACGCCCGCTAGAACGCCCAATATCTCTTTTATTTTACGTTTGTTCGCAGCCGCAACTCTCCTGTCAACTGGACAGTCTAGTACCAAATTTAATATTGTACATTTCTCAGTTTGTCCAAGCCTATGGATGCGCATCGCGGCTTGAGCGTTGTTGGCGGGCACCCAATCCTGTTCTACAAAGATAGCCACCTTCGCGTTTGTCAGTGTGATCGCCGTGCCTGCGGCAGTGATTTGTCCTAGAAAAACCTTACACTTAGGATTGTCATAGAACTTATCGACTTGGTCTTGTCGCCTTTTTCCTGGCGTCCCCCCTGTAACGATAACGGGCTTGTATTTTTTTATTTTTTCTTTGAGATTCTCAATGACGCTGAGATGATAGGCGAACACCACAAGCTTTTCTTCGCGCCCCGTATCTATGAATTGACTTATGACGTGAGCCGCCATGTCAACTTTAGCTAGTCCCGTGTAACGTCTTAGAGTTTGGAAGTTTGTTGCTACTTGACTTGTGATATTCTCGAACTTACCTATTTGATCTCCGGTCGGGCCTACGGTCGGCGGCTGAACTCTATCGTACATTTCATTTAGGATATGTCTTTCTCTAGCTACTTCACGCATCATAAGCTCTTTGCCGTTTTCGACGTTCAACTCGTAACGAGGGTATAGAGATAGATCATTCTTAATGTCGACCTCTCCGGGTTCACAGACCATGTCATGCCAAGACAGTTTTGGTAAATCTTTCATAACTTCATCCTTCATGCGTCGTAGCATCACGGAGCTTATGAGAGTATGAAGCTCCGGTATCATGTGTTTTTTAGTTCCCGTGACTCTCTTCTTCCCGTGGGCGAAGAAAGTGGTGCAATATCTTTCTATAAAAACGTCATATCCTAGTTTTGTTTTCCCGAATAGATACAAAAGCACCCAAAGCTCAGAAGCATTGTTAGGCATCGGAGTTCCAGTGGCCACCCAAATTCTATCTGACTGATGCACGCAACCCGTTTTACCTAGTGCGGCTTTCGTCCTTTTGGCCTCTGGATTTTTTAGCATGTGAAATTCGTCTAAGATCATCGCCCCGAAACGGCCTTTGTACTTGTACTTTGGGAGAAGGTCGTAGGATATGATAACAGACTCATCTTCTTCGGGCGGCTCTTGCATTCCGTCGTAGTAAACTTTTATTTTTCTTTTCTTATTAGAAAACTTTTCAAACTCATTAAGCCAATTTGCACGAGCAACGCTTGGGCACGCCAGAAAAAACCTATCGGCCCCTACAATGTCGCAAGCCGTGACTAGCTGAGCGGATTTCCCCAAGCCCATTTCGTCAGCTAGAAGTCCGTATTTTCGTTCAGCGAGCCATCGACTCCCTACGTCTTGATATTTAAAAAGTTCTAGCAAGCAATCTAACGCCGTACTTGGCTAACAAAGCAGCTTCGGCTCTCCCGTCGTCTTTTACTCTTTTGAAATGTTCTTTGTTTTTCGGAAATAACTCTTTGGCCATCTTGATTGATAGTTTTTTGTCACGTGATAAATCCATTTGGACCTTCCACACACTCGGGGGCGTGAAGTGAATAGCTAGACCATTGGCTGCGCAGACACCTTGCAACTGACCGAAATTTTCCCCGAACCTGAACATACTAGAAACCCCCTGCTTACTCCCGGCTGCGACTTTTTCAATCACGCAGTAAAGAGTTTGCGGTGCCCACTCTCTCACGATTTCGCAAAATTTGTAAAGATCTAATTGCTGCTTTTCTTTCCCACTTTTTTTATGTTTCGTTCCCGTCCCGACAAGAGGCATATCTGATATAAATTCAATAACATTGAGTAACGGATCGTAGAAACATATCGCCCCACTGTAGCCGGGGTCGATGCCGCAGATTAGTTTTTTCATAGACAGTGGGCCTCGGCACGGTGTAAAAGTCGCGTCCTCAAAGAAGGGGCGAACATTAACTTAGGGCTAACGTCATTGTGGTCTAATACAATACCTTGCAGCCGAGCAGTGACGAGTATGGGGTGCATCCAATGCGCGGGAATTCTTCCGTTGCAAAGATACTTTTGGCGCTTGTGCGTGAAGCGTTTCCAATTTTCTATAGTTTTTTGGTCTATGTCGTAGCCACACTCATTCATTAACTGAGCCATTAATTTAGCGGTGCCAAACTTCCTAACAACGCGCTCGGATTGTGTCTCGAAATTTTTGAAATAGTGAGCGTTAGTTCTTATGAAGTCGGCGCCCCACCAATTCTGTGTGCACCTAAATATATACTCGTTAAGTTTTTCCACACTCTCGGCGTCTTTAAGCGAGTAAATAGGGATTCCTGCTAAAATCTTCACAGAGTTGAATTTATAGGTGAGGGGTGAGAATATCAAGCGAGGCCGATTTAAAATCGCTCTATTATCGGGGGAGATAGAATACAGATGCGCGGGTTAACTAAATCGGCCTCGTTCGAAAAAGGCAGATCTATCACGGGCGCTTGAGTTGTCAACGCTTTTTACCTGTCAATTTTCTAAGATTCGGTAGCATCTTTATGACGTGCAAGTATAGCTCTTTGATGCTCATACTTCTCTCGATGTAATTGCATTTAGAGCAACACGCAGCCACGTTGCCTTTCACATAACCCTTAGTGTTGTCGACTCTGTCGATGCCGTTAAGTTTAAAATCTCTATCTAAGATAACACAACCAAGCCACTTCGCGGCGCTAGTGGTTGGTGGGGCGCTGCAATATGTGCAATCCGATCCAAGTAATTTGAAGAAATGCGCGTCACTTATGGCGAACGTGATTCCTCTCGCGAGAGAATTCTGTTTGTACTTAGCTAATAAATTGCGCCGCATAGCCTGATAACTCCTGCGGGTCCCCTTGGGCCTTCCCATGACACAATTTTGGCATAGGAAAGCGTGGTGTGGGGCTGGGAAGCGTCAAAAGCCTAACTGTTCTTATTTACAACCCAAGGGCTTCTTACGTGCTCGTAAGCGTTTGTGTTGACAACTAGTTTGCGTGCAATGATTTCCGGTTTCGAACCTTTTGGCGTGCCAAATCCCACACCCGTTCGGGTAAGTGACTTTCCGGTCGTAATCATTTTCAAAAACATAAGTCTTCGTTCGCGCTTGCAAGTTTTCCAATCGTAAATGGGTTTTATGTCGTACCCTTCCCAAACCATAACTGTCTGCAGTAAGACGTTCCATTCTCTACGCTCAGTCCGATGAGTAACGTTATATTGATGCTTAGCTAGTCTGACTTTGTTTATAAATTTAGACCTAGCTGCGTTTTGATCAGTCAATTTCCTGTTATTTAGATCCATTTGATTCCCCTCTCAATTTAGCCAATTCTTGTTCTACTTCGCTAGCACCTTTTGCAGTGATATATCCCATCCCGCAATTTTCAGGCAAACACATGACAGCTTCGGCTTTCAACTCAACCGTTTCACCATTGACTTTTCTTCTGACAATAGCTTCCGATATTACACTTACTGCGCCGCACGATGGGCATTTAACTTCGCTCATTTGCGATCTCCTTCTTTACGCGCTCATGGCGCTTTCTCATGATTCCCAAAGACGTTATATATTTATGCACGCTGTCTTGCCTGACTTCAAGTTTGATCGCGATTATACTTGTACCAAATCCTTGCCTGTAAAGCGCTTCGGCCACAGGCTGCTGCTTAGCCGATAGATCGGGCATCCGTGTTCTGCTATTTGCTTTCATCATTTTGTCCTCAACGTATTGTACACTAGTTGCGGTTTAACCTTCAGAGTCCTGGCGATCTCTATTGAGCGCATACCGTTTCGCTTCAAACTTCTAATTTGCATCTTGATACTTGAATTGTTCGGCTCGCCTCTGACATCCATTGGCCCTTTGAGCCCGTAGATCTTAATTTTATTGTGCGTCGTAGAGTCCGCAAGGCCAAGTTGTTTGGCGGCTTCGGCAACTGACGAGGCTTTATTGAGCGTAGCTTTTAAAACCACATACTCAACCTCTTCTAGTAGCTTCGTAAGGCCGTGCTTTTTCGCAAGGC
>Ga0100390_10001281_pt1 | contig 22460 bp, 15 predicted proteins | sample CryGeymeta201514_FD_81540 | JGI IMG/M metagenome (GOLD analysis project Ga0100390, IMG submission 81540) | Groundwater microbial communities from Crystal Geyser aquifers in Utah, USA - Crystal Geyser metaG 2015-14 | ecosystem: Environmental > Aquatic > Deep subsurface > Groundwater | place... | reverse complement strand
GCGTGTTTCGCGTGACCCACCGAGCTGCCAAGGGGTGCCCGCCCGCCGCGGACCTGTAGGGCGAGAAATCCGTTTCCGCCTCCTCGCCGCGTGCTCCGCCGCGCCCGCAGTGACCGCAAGGCGTAGCGGGAAGGGATTCCTCGCCCTACTACTCCATCACCTCAACCACCTCGCTCGCCGCCTCCCCGCCCATCGCATCGACCGCGACGAGTTGGATTGCTGCCTGCGAGGCGTGGCTTCCGTGCCGGCCTAACTGGGTACCCAGCTTGGCGCCTGCGTGTCAGCCCTTAGCCGATCGCGGAAACGGCATGTCAGTCGTGCTTCCATCCACGCACGCCATTCAGACAGGTGCCTCAGAATCCCCACGACCTCAAGAAGGACAAAGGCGACCACTGAGAAGCCGATCACGCGGCTAGTCAATCCACCACCGAACGGATGCTCCACGATCAACGCACCAGCGCCAGCAAGGACCACGATGGTCAGCAACCCCCAGAGGCCTCGTGCCAAGCACCGCGCCCAGGCTCGCGCTCTGCCTTCAATGACCGATTCGTGCCGCCGCGCCTGCACAGCAGCCAAGTGTTCCGCGGCCTCGACACGCGCTGCCGCCGCCTGTTCTCGCGCCGCCGTCGCCTGTTCTCGCGCCTCAAGCTCTGAGAGCCTACTCTCGTACTGATCCGTGACCTCCCTGACACGTTCATCTGCCTTGGCCGCGTAGGAGGCTTTCACCCGCTCCACGATCTCGTCCAGGGTCACCGCATCTATGTCGGACGGATCACCGGCCTCGAGTTCGGCTTCTTTTAACAGGGGGTCCAACATGGCTGAGATCACGATGGCGGCCGTTTCGTCGGAGTCCAGCTTCCTCGATTTCTCTAGCGACTCCAGGTGCCTCAAGAACCGCGCCCAGATGGCGTGGCTTGGGCGCAAGGCCGCCGTGCACAGCGCCACCAGTTCACGGACCTTGAAGTCGGAGCAGAGCGACGGTCTCCTCAACCAGGCCACATTGGCCAGTGCGCGGATGTCGACTATGGGCTCTATCCCGGTCTCCTGCTCGTCCTCCTGCCACCAGGCCCGTGTGTTCCGGATTACCAACGGAGACGAAGTGGCGAAGACGACGCGCACGTCGTCCAACCTGTGGGACCGATGGCCCTCTCGCAGTGTCAAGACCCCTGCGACGCAATCTACGTCATGGGTCACCCGCGGCTCCATCTCGTCCTTCGTGACGGGGTCCGCGAACCTTTGCGCAAGCGCGCGCTCACCGGCCGTGTACTTCGGAACATGGCGTGGCGTGCGCTGGATCTGGAATCCAGCCGCGGCTATCTCGCGATCAAGCAATGCCGACATTTGCCTGATGTCACTCGGAGAGTAACGCTGAGTCAGGAAATGCCGCGCCATCGGCACCGGTCGCAGCGACATGCGGCCTTCGGCCGTTGCCAGTCTATCTTCGTACATGCCGAGAATCCTCTGGATCTCGTGGACTGTCTTGTCGAAAACAAGGCACCGCGCGCCGCCGGCCCTCAGGATGTCAACGGTCTCTCGCATGAGGATCTGCGGCGCTACCCCTTCGTAGCCCAACGCCTGACGAACCAAGACGCTGTCAAAGACGACGCGCAGATCGCGAAACCCGTGGTTTGACGAACCGAGATCCGGCAAGAAAGCCGCATGGTACAGAACCAAGCCTTCGAGCATTCGGCTCACCACGGCGAGTAGTGAGGAGTCCGGACTGAGAGAGTGCTGCACGAACTCGGCGATTACGGCGCGGTGCCGTGGACCGGCGGCGACCCGAACTGTAGGTACTTCAGCACTGCCGAGGAGGAGCGCCACTTGCTCGTGCTCCAGGAACGCGAACAGCATGTCAAGCGCAGCATCTGTGGACGCAACAGCCAACCCACGTGTCGCGGCGTGGTTCTGCAGCGCCTCCCCGAGGCGCTTGTGCTCGGCCTCAATCCGTGCCTTCTGTGCGGCCACATTGGACGGGGGGAGTTCGCGAGTGGGACTGCGGCGATATAGCCCTGCCTCGCGCAAGGCGTATCCCCCACGGACCGCACGCTTCAGGAGCGTGGCGACGGTCTGTTGCGGCATGGCTACCCCATGGACTCCTGCCAGCGCTTCTTGGACGTCCGCGGCCGTGAAGCTATTGGAGGGGAGCCGTGCGAGCACGTCCATGAGCAGAGGCATGAAGATGCCGAAGTGATCGTCGCCCTCATCAAGGCGCGCCTTGAGAAACGCAACGGTCACGAGACCACCAGCCTGTATCTTCGGACCTTCTGGTTGTGTTGGCATTACCGAGGCCTTCCCAGTCTTCGGGGATCAGTGCGTTCTGAGCAGTCCCTACACCCCCATCTCCACCACATTACCAACTGCCTCCCCGCCCATCGCATCCACCGCAGCGACGCGGAACTGCGCGGGCAGGGGGACGGGCAGCGGCGTGCCGGTCCAGCTTCCGACGGTGGACTCGGTGATCGTGGCGAGGGGCTGCCAAGTCGCCATGTCGCAGCTACGCGGTGACAGGATACCAGAAACCGCGCGGACGCGCCACATCCCCGGGTCGCCCACCGCCGGCCGGTTGATGACCGCGGCGGACCTGGAGTATCCTGTGTGTCAGGACGCAGCTCCACGCTCAGAGGTGGGACCAATGCAGCTTGAGGACTACTTCGACTTCCAGGCGCCGAATGACATCCGGATCAAAGGCCACCGGATCGGGATCGAGACGGTGCTGTACGACTACATCCACCGCAGCCGCCAGCCCGAGGAGATCGTGCAGAGCTACCCGACGCTGACCCTTGAGGAAGTGCACGCTACCATCTTGTACTACCTGCACAACAAGGAGCAGGTGGATCGGTACCTTACGGAGTGGCTCGAGTGGGGGCACCGGATGCGCGAGGAGCAGAAGCGGAACCCCACGCCTCTGATGCTCAAGATCCGGCAGATCAAGGCAGAGCAGCTTGCAACGCAGAAGGCTTCTGGTGGACCCCCTGCCCATGGACACGCTCAGGTACTTGGTTGACGAGAACATCGGCCCGATGCTGAAAGACGCGCTCCTGCGCCAGGCACCGGAGTTGACCGTGTGGTGCGTCGGCGACCCGGGCGCGCCGCCTCTGGGAACGGCAGATCCGCAGATTCTGGTGTGGTGTGAGGCGAAGGGGTCTGCCCTCGTCACCAACAATCGGGCCTCCATGCCCGTTCATCTCGCGGCTCACCTCAGGCACGGTGGTCACGTCCTCAGGATCTTCATCCTGAACCCGGGCATGACCGTGGGGCAGACGGTCGAGGAGTTGGTGCTCATTGCAGTGGCCGCTGACCCGGAGCACTACGCGGACCGAGTCAACTATCTGCCGGTGACGTGAATTCTGCCCCCAGTCTGCCGGTCGAAGCGATTCGCCTCCACCTCCACGCTCAATCCTCGCTCCGTCGCGTGCAGCCACACCAGCCCGTACCCCGGGTTGCTCACCCTCAACTGGGAGTCGCAGCGGTTGATCCCGGTGGCGCCTCCACGCGCAGCTCTCGCATCGGCACGAGCTTCACGTTCAGTTCATCCGGCAGCGCGTAGGTGTTCCGTTGTGGATCGCAGAACGGTCCGGGCCAGTCGGCGGCGGAGTTCTCGGCGAGCCGGGTCACGGCAATGCCGTCCCGCACGAGATCGCCGCTCAATGCCATGCCGTGGGCGATGGAGAACGGCGCGCACGAGCTTGCCGGCACGCCGTAGTCGAGCACCTGCTCCAACGCCCCGGTATCGGCGTTGAGGCGAATCATCTTCGCGGTCTTGCCCCACGCCTCCGCCCAGAAGCGGCCGTAGGCGTAGGGCGCGTTGACGATCGCGTCGAAGTCAATGCCGCGCAGGTCGCACTTCCAGGCGACGCTGCCGTCCTTGATCGAGTACGCAGCCACATACTTCCAGTCGTCGCCCTGGTACTTCGCTCCCCAGTGCCCGCCGGAGCCGAGCACAACCTTGCCGTGGGCATAGCTGGGAGTGGACTTCTTCGCCGCCGGGAGACCGGCGCGCTCCCAGACGAGGGTCAACTCGGCGTCGTAGACGCGCAACGCCGAGTTCCACTCCAGCTTCTCCGTCTTCCCATCCTTGTCGACGAAGCTGTACCAGTAGGTGGCGACGTAGTACCCGTGGGCGTCGTTGACCAGCACCGTGTTCCACGAGATGCAGGTGTTGGGGTGCGCCACGTCGACGGACTTCAGCACCTGACCATCGGCGGCGCGGAGCTTCAGCACCTTGCCGTTGTTCTGGTAGAAGACCCAGCCCCGCTGCTGGTCCACGGCCGGCGTGATGCCGCCGGTGCCCGGCGTCCGGACCCACCACACCTCCTCGCCGGTCTCGGCGTCGAGCGCGTGCAGACCGTTCTGGCAGCCGGCGAAGATGAGCTTGGAGCCGTCGTCGCGGACGTAGTAGGAGTGCCCGAAGAAGTACGCCCCCGGCTGGTTCGCCGGGCTGACCCAGACGGTTTGCGCGGTGTCGCGGTCCATGTCCATGGCGACCGAGCGCGCCTCCTTGTACTCGTGGGCAATGACGAGCCACTTCCCGTCGCGCCGCTGGACGACGAGCGGTGTGCTGTCGTAGGTGTCCTTGAACGGGTACGTGCGGAGCTTCTTGAACGTGCGCACGTCGAAGGCAACAACGAAGGGATAGCCCTCGGCCTTCCAGTACTTCGAGCAGCTCTGATCCGCCGTGAAGTACGCGACGCCGTCGACCACCACGCCGCCCTGGGAGAAGTAGTGCAACCCGGAGTCGGAGGCGGACGGGTCCGCGAGGACGGGCTTGGCTTGCGGGTTTTCGTCCTTCGCCTCTGCCGCGGAAGCCTCACCGGCGAACCGCAACCAGGCTACTGCGCAGATGAGGAAAGCGGCGACGAGGAACCGTGCCGCCTCGATGACGCTGTTCATGGGTGGTGGCCTCCAAAGGAATGCCGATACTGTAGCGCAAGTTGGCGCCGCCCACCACCCACGAGACCAAGCAAGCATTCGGCGGCTGAATGTAACCCCTCGCGGAAGGGCGCCACTTGGCGGTGCAGACGGCGCGTACCATCTGTCGAGACCCTACCGTGGAGGATCCGAAAGAAACTGAGGAGACAGCCGCGGGTGAGCGTCTATTCCGTTTCGAGAGGCAGAACGACGTGCGGAAGTCCTTTGGGGACAGTAGGGAAGTGAACTTGGTGTTATACCCGCGACGGTTAGGAACACACCGAAGTGGAAGTTCGCCGAACTTCACCTGCAGCCGTGTGGCGGGCACCGAACAGGTCGTCGTACCCGCAGACGAGTTGGGGCCACGCCGGGCCTTCGGTGTGTTCCTAACCTTCGCGGGTATAGCAGTCCAGTCAGTCGCGTTCTGCCGGATACGACCTCTTGCCGATCGCCTCAAAGGTGCCATGCTGCGCTCATGCCCAACGCTGACGGGTCCCGTCGGTCGAAGGACCCTGGCGGTCATTGGTGCGCTCGCGTTGCTGCGAGCGGCAGGCATGTACCGGGTGGTGGTCGTCGATGGCACCTCCATGACGCCGACGTTCCAGCACGGAGATTCCCTGGTGGTTGGGCGCGCGCCGTTCCACAAGGGCGATGTTGTCGTGGCAACGGTTGCCGATGGCGCGCGCGTCGTGAAGCGCGTCACCTCGGTGGAGGGCGGCTGGGTGCACCTCATGGGCGACAACCCGCTGTCGGACTCCTACACCATCAGAACGCAGGACGTGATGGGACGCCAGTTGCTCCCGGCACTGGCGACGTGGCGGTTCCTCGGTTCGTGGATGTCTGGCATCGACGAGGCGCTGGAAACTCAGGAGTCCCTTTCCGGGATGCCGGCTTTTGACCGAGGCGGCTGGGTGTGGCTCGGCGCCCCGTACCGCAAGGCAAGGAAGCTCATGCCCGGGAGGGCCGTCGGCTGGGCCGGCCAAGACCTGGTGCTCGTCTCGGGTGGGTACTACTGGATCTGCAACGCTGCCACGAAGGAGACCGTCCGCCTCGGTCCTGAGGCGAACAAGCACGTGTGGGCCTTCACCGACGATGTCGTGGCGTTTGAGGACCGCGGCTTCACCTGGAAGGTGGACTCCTCCCTGTCACCCCGGCCGCTGTGGCGCGGGTTCGTGTACGACTGCTCCGGCGGGCGCGTGCGGGGAGTGCGGGTGGGCCGAACCGCCTTGGAGTTTGTGAAGTACGACTCTCGCACGGGGCAAGAGCGAGTGGAGAGCTCCATTCCCCGGCAGGCTGTCCGCGAACGGCAAGAGGTCGACGTGCTTCAGCTTGTTCGGACCGGAGAAGCGATGGTCACGGGCGGGCCCACGTCATTCGACAAGCAGCGGCTGTTTGACGGCCGGGTCGACACGCCTGACTCGCCAGAGCACTACGCGGGCTGGAAGCGCCCACTTGAGGTCACCTTCCGGAACCCCATCGTGCTGTCTGGGTGTGCGTTCTCGGGGCTGTTCACCCAGTCGTGGATTATGGAAGTCGCCAAGGACAACAGCCCCGACTGGGTTCCGGCCTGCCGGCGAACCCCGGGCCGGCTGCAAACGCAACTCGACTTCGTCTCCCCCGTGACGGTGACCCGCGTCCGGTTCCTCCTCCCGGGGGGCGACAAAGGGATGAGTACCCCGCTGTGTTCAGATATCCGCCTGCTGGGTGTGCGGGGCGCGCCGTCGGTGCACCTGACTGCGACGCAGCCAGCCTCGCGGCGCGCAGGTGCGTAGCGGCGTTGGCATCGCCCTGCGGCGAAGGCGTCGCGGCGCTTGACCGAGGGCTGGCGGCGGGCGCTACAATTGGGTCAAGGAACCCGGGTGGGTCTCGCCCTGAGAGGAGCGAACTGTCATGTCAAGGAACTCAAGCCTCTGCATCATTGTCGCGCTGACCGCCCTGGTCGTCGTTGACGCCTCGGCAGAGGGGGAGCCCCGGGGAACGGATCCCCCGCCCGGCGCTCCGCAGTTTGAGAGTCAGCCGCTTTTCGCAAACGACGCCGAGAAGAAGATCCTCGACGTGCTGATTGACCTGGACAGGAACCAGCGTGCCGGGATGATGAACGTCCCCAAGGAAGACGGCCGGTTGCTGCGCGTGCTGACCGAGGCGATCAACGCGAAGCATGTCGTTGAGGTCGGCACCTCCAACGGCTACTCGGGGATCTGGTTCTGCCTCGCCCTCCGCAAGACCGGCGGCAAACTGACCACGCACGAGATCGACGAGGGCCGCGCCAAGTTGGCCCGCGAGAACTTCAAGCGGGCGGGAGTCGAAGACCTCGTCACCCTCGTCATGGGCGATGCCCACGAGCAGGTGGCGAAGATCAAGGAGCCGGTTGACCTCCTGTTCTTGGACGCCGACAAGGAGGACTACACAGACTACCTGAGTAAGCTCCTGCCGTTGGTGCGTCCGGGTGGGCTCGTCGTTGCCCACAACATGAACCGGCGACAGGCCGACGTGAAGTTCGTCGAGGCGATCACCAACAGCCCGGAACTGGAGACCTTGTTCCTGAACACGTACCTGACCGGAGTGGCGGTCAGCCTCAAGAAGCGGTGAGCGCCGCCCAACGGTGGCCGCGGCTGCATCGAGCCCGAGTGACCGGGCGTCACGCCGTCGCCTGCGCGGTCCCGTAGCGCGAGCCCGAACGGCCTCGCTGCGCGCTCGGTCTCGCACACCACGTGTGCGACCATCTGCCCAGGTCACCGGATACTGCCGGGAGGGTGAAGCGTCCGCTGAGCCGGCGCCAGTCGCTCTGGCAGCTCGGCGAGAGCCTCGCGCTTCCGGAAGACGCGCTTCCCAGACGCGGTCTGAGAGGCCGTCGGCTGTTCGGGAGGCCCCTTGGCTTCCTGGGCATAGACCAGAAAGGACCGTGTAAGCAATGAACCACCCCTGGCGCCTGCAAGCGGCAACCGTTCTCCTCGCCGTCGCCTCGCGCGCCTTTGCCGAAGACGGCTATGAGTGGCTGGACGCGGACTGTCCCAGCGAATTCAACATTGCGGCAGTCATCAAGCTGCCCGCCGGCGGGGCCAAGGCGAAGCTGGTCTTCGACTACGCCGACAAGGACAACCATTGCGCTGTGGCACTGGCCGACGGTGAGCTCAAGGTCATCCAAGTGAGCGGCGGTAAGGTGGCGGCGCTGTGGCCTGCGTGCAAGCTGACAGGCGGCGCCGCGCAGGCGCTCCTGGTGAAGCGGCGCCACAGCCGGCTCGCGGTCTTCCTTGGCGGTGAGTTGGTCGGGCAGGTGGAGAGAGCGAAGCCCGCCGGTGGGCGGGCGGGGACGACCGCCTCCGGGGGCGCCCAGTTCGCCGGGGTGCGGATGCAGGAGACCGCTCCCGTCTACTTTGCCGACGATTTCATGCGCACGGAAGACCAAACAGGCTCCTGGGAGACAGTGAGCGGAGAGTGGCAGACAAAGTCCATCGAGTCGGTCAAGCCGGACCCGGCAAAGAGCGCCAATCCATTCTCCTACGGGGCGGTCGCCAAGGACAGTGCGCTCACCGTGGCGGGGAACTGGTTCTGGGACAGCTACCTGTACCGGGTGGCCGTGAAGCCTGAAGCGCCGGGCGCGGTGGGGCTGGTCGTTTTCTACCAGGACCCGCAGAACCATCTGCTGTTCCGCTGGTGGGCGGGCGACACGCAGCACCTGCCCAATGCCCGCGAACTGGTGCTGGTGCGGGCAGGCAAGGAGCAGGTCCTGGCGTCGGCCGCCGGCGCCTACCAGCCGGGGCAGTGGTACCGGCTGACAGTGAAGGCGACAGACGCGCGGGTGGAGGTAGCCGTCGACGGCAAGCCCGCCCTCTCCCTGGACTCCCCTCCGTTCGGCGGCGGCAAAGTCGGCCTGTACGCCGAGCACTGCAAGTCCGTTTCGTTCGACGATGTGCTCTGCCGACACTGGGCGAGCCCGGCGGACGACCCGTCCCCCCGGCTCGACGCCCCGCGCCTCACTGCCCAGTTCACCAAAGAGGACAGCATGAAGACGTGGGCGAACCCGGACTCTGACTGGACGAAGGGCGACGACGACTGGTGGTGGCACTGCGGTGAGTTCTGGGGCGATGCGTCCTTCGGAGCCGAGCTGCCCGAGCCGGGAGGCGCTGCCGCGACGGCAGCCTTCACCATCCACGCCGATCGCAACAAGCCACAGTCCGGGTACATGCTGACCGCCGACTCTGCTGCGGATGGTTCGAAGATCTCCTACGCGTTGACGCGGCAAGGGAAGTCACTGGGGAGCGGGACGCACGAGGTCGGCGAGTGGCCCGTCAGCGTGGAGGTCCGCCGCAACGGCCGGGCGCTGCTGGTCGAGATCGGCGAACAGTGCGTCCTGTCGGTGACCGACGCCGCTCCCCTCGCCGGGACCGCGTCCGCGCTCAAGACGACCGGGGTGCGGATCCCCACCGAGCAGCTCTTTGTGACCGGCACGCACTGCATTGACGACACCTTCGCCACCGCCCCCGTCGAGTGGTGGCAGGGCAAGGGCAACTGGCAGGTGACCAACCGGTGGAACTGCAGCCCGGACTGGACGTGGATGGCCAGCACGGGGAGCATCGCGCCGGTGCTGTGGACCAAGCGCGCCTTCGCCGGCGACTTCCTCGCCGAAGCCTACGTGTGCAACAAGATGGATCTCCAAGCCGGTCGCGGCAGCACGGGCTACAGCCACCCGGGCGACCTGAACATGACCGTGTGCGGCGACGGGCGGAGCCTGAACAGCGGCTACAGCTTCCTCTACGCCGGCTGGGACAACAGCGCGGCCGGCATGTTCCGCCAGAACGACGAGTGCGTGCCGAGGGACACGGCAGCCGTGTTGGTGAATCCGACCTCGAGAAACCCCGACTTCCATCACCACTGGTTCGACGTGCGCGTCGAGAGGCGCGGAGGGATCTTGCGGCACTGGGTGGACGGCAAGCTCATTCACGAATACACCGACCCCAACCCGCTCCCCGCCGGCCGCGTGGCGCTGTGGGACATCGGCACCCCGCAGGGCACCGGCGGACTGGTCATCGCCCGGGCCCGGATCTGGTACGAGAACGAGGCGCCTGCGCAGGACTTCCCGCCGGCACTCGTTGACGGCGAGGAAGGCGGTCCGCGGATCACCCCGCTCCCGGCGGTCCCCGCCGACGCCAAAGCGGTCAAGCACGACTTCGAGACCGACCGGGCGAGCTGGTCCGGCTACAACCGACGCGACGGCGCGCTCTGTTCGCTGGACAGCACGACGGCAGCCTCGGGCAAGCAGAGCCTGAAGATCGAGAACGCCGGCTCTGGTGGCGACTTCTCAGCCTGGGCCGGCGTCGGCGCGTTTGAGGCCCTCAAGCTCCCGAAGCTGAAGTTCGCCTACAAGCTCCCCGCGGACGTGAAGGTGAATGTGTACGTGCACGCGGGCGGCCGCTACTACGCCATTGAGTTCACCGGCGGCCCGCAGCCCGAGGATACGTGCCCGCTGCTCGGGAAGATCGAGAACGTCCGCGCCGACAACCAATGGCACACGGCGGAGTTCGCCCTCGGCAAGGCGCTGGCAACAGCCCTTCCCGGCGCCGCCACCATCCCGGTCGATCAGCTCTGCTTCAGCGCCCCGCGGGACACCTACTACCAGGCCGGCCTCGGCGGCAACGGGTGGGGCGCGACGTGGCATCTGGACGACTTTGAGCTTGCACCGTAACGCCGACCGGCCTCACCTCTGGGTTTGCCCTCGCTCTGCACTTCGGGTACAGTCTCACCACCGACCCAATGGAGCACCCAGTGGTGAGTTGCAGCATGAGGACCGCCCGCCAATCAGTCGCCGCGCTGGCCGCGTGGTTCATGCTCGCGGCTGGCGTCGCTCGGGCTGAGCTTTCGAGACCGGTCGCAGTGGGTCCGCAGACTCGCCAACTCATCGAAGCCGACTGGCTGGACCGCGACGCGCGGTACGCGCCGATGGTTGGCGCGACGACGACCGCGGCGGGCGCCGTCAAGCGGAACGAGTTCGGCGTCACCACGACGGAGGACGCCGCCGGCGGCTGCGACGGGGTCAAGAACGGCCGCTGGGGATTCCACACAGCCAGTGGCGAGACCGACCCCTGGTGGCAGGTCGATCTGGGCGCCGACTACAGGCTCGACCGCGTGGTCGTCTTCAACCGCATCGACAGCGGCAAGGCCGCTCGCACCGGCAAGCTCCACGTGCTTGTCGCCAACGGCGACCAGCCTGAGGAGTTCAGCCTCGTATACCAGCACGACGGGTCGCCCTTCGGCGGTGTGAAGGAAGGCGCGCCGCTGATTGTGAGCCTGAAGGGCAAGGAGGTCGTCGGACGGATGGTGCGGCTGAGGGTGCCCGGCTCGTGCTCGTTCGCCCTGGACGAAGTGGAAGTCTACGGCGCAGAGGACCCGCGCCAGAACCTCGCCCTCGGCAAGCCGGCCGACCAGAAGAGCGTCAGCAAGTACTCGTACCCAGGCACGCTCCCGGAGAACGTCACGTCCGCGCCGCCGCCGCGACCGGTCGGCGGCGGGTTCACGCTGGCGCACACCCGGGAAGTCGTCGAGCGCGCAAAGGGCTTAGTGGCGCGGCTCGAGCCAGAAGCGGACGTCAAGCGGTTGGTTCCGCTGGTTCGCGAACTCAAGGCGTTGGTGGCACGGCTCTCCGCACACGAAACCGGCGCGGAACCATCGGAGCCCGAGCGGAAGGCGCTCTACCTCGACGCCTGCTGGCTCTCCCGCAAGATCGCCTTCTGCAACCCGCTGCTCGACCTCGACCGACTGCTCTTCGTCAAGCGTCACGATTCCGGCGGCGTGTTCCACATGTGCGACCAGTTCTACGGCTGCAACGCCAAGCCGGGCGGCGGGCTGTACGTCCTGTCGGACCCCTTTGGCGACAATCCGCAACTAACGAATCTGCTGGCAGACTCCGTAGTGGAGCGCGGCCGCCTCCGGGGGCGGACGCTCGCAGGCGGCTCGTTCCTGTCGCCCGAACTGTCGTTTGATGGCAGGACGATCCTGTTCGCCTACTCCGAATGCCAGGCGAAGCAAACGTACACTTGGGGACCGACCATCAGCCAGCACCTGTTCCGGTGCAACGCGGACGGCTCGGGGCTGGTGCAGTTGACCGACGGCGACCCGGACGACTTCGACCCGTGCCTTCTGCCCAACGGGCGCATCGCGTTCATCTCGCTCCGGCGCGGTGGGTTCCTGCGCTGCGGGCGGCACTGCCCCGTCTACACGCTGTTTTCGATGGGGCCCAAGGGGGATGGCATCCTGCCGCTGAGCCACCATGAGACCCACGAGTGGCAGCCCAGCGTCGACAACAACGGCATGCTGGTCTACTCGCGTTGGGACTATGTGGACCGCGACACGAACATCGCCCACCATCTGTGGACCTGCTACCCCGACGGCCGCGACCCGCGCTCCTTCCACGGCAACTACCCAGAGCGCCGCGAGAGCCGCCCGTGGATGGAGCTGAGCATCCGCGCGATTCCCGGCTCCGACAAGTACGTGGCGGTCACCGGCGCGCACCACGGGCACGCGTTCGGATCCCTGGTGCTGATCGACCCGAGCCTCGACGACGACGGCGCCATGTCGCAGCTCACCCGCTTGACGCCCGACGTGCCGTTCCCCGAGGCCGAAGGGCGACCGATCCCCAACTTCATGTGCTACGGCACCCCGTGGCCACTGAGCGAGGACGACTACCTGTGCGTCTACGACGCGGCGGCGAAGAACCGCGGGCTCTACTGGATCGATCGCTTCGGCAACCGGGAGTTGCTCTACCGCGACCCGGAGATCTCCTGCCTCAGCCCCATCCCGCTCCGCCCGCGACCGACGCCGCCGGTGATCCCGACGGTAGACGGCACTCCGGCTGGCGCCTTCGTGCCTAACTACAAACGGGCGTTGGGAACCCTCTCTGTCCTCAACGTCTACGACAGCGACTTCGACTGGCCGCAGGGCACGAAGATCACCGACCTCCGCCTCATCCAGCTCCTGCCCAAGACCACCCCGCCGCCCAACGAGCCCCGCATCGGCGTGGCGAACCAGACCAACGCCCGCGCGGTACTGGGGACCGTTCCGGTGGAGACAGACGGGAGTGCCCACTTCGAGGCGCCGGCGGGCGCGCCGATCTACTTCCAGGCGTTGGACGCGCGCGGCCTGGCCGTCCAGTCGATGCGGTCGGTCACCTACATCCACCCCGGCGAGCGCCTGACCTGCCACGGCTGCCACGAACCCAAGCGCCAGACCCGCAGTCCTGCCGCCACGCTGCCTGCAGCCCTCACCCGTGCCCCCTCTCGGGTCTCACCGGAGGTCGAAGGCGCCAACCCCTTCAACTACGTCCGCCTCGTCCAGCCCGCCCTCGACCGCAATTGCGTGAGTTGCCACCAGCAGAAGAAAGCACTGGACCTCACCGGCGCCGTCGAGAAGGGCTTCACCCGTTCCTACAACAACCTGGCAGGCGAGTACGGCTTCTACTACCACGTCAGTAACGGGTCAATCAACCAGGGCGTCCACGGCGGCGTAAGGAGCGTCCCCGGTCAGTTCGGCGCACGGGCCTCGGCGCTGCTGAGGTACCTGGACGAAGGGCACCACGGCGTGAAGCTGTCAGCAGAGGACTTCCACCGCGTCACGCTCTGGCTGGACTGCAACTCGGAGTTCTTCGGGGCGTACGAGGACACGGAGGGGCAGTTGCGAGGGGAGTTGGTGAAGGCGTCGCTGGAGTAAGCCGCCCCAAGCCGCCGGGTCTTACCGTCTTGGCAGGCTACTCGTCCTCATACAGGCACGCGTCCAGCAGTGCAAGCACATCGTCCACCACGGCCTGTGGCGCGCGCTCGACGAACCTCGCTCCTCGACTGGCATAGTCTACCGACTTCAGTTGCTCGGCCATGACGTACCCGGTGATCGATGAGTCCTCCGGCACGGGTACGTGGAAGGGGTCACCTCGGAATGTATTTGTGACCGGGCATACCAGCGCCATTCCGGTTCGCCTGTTGAACGGGGTATTGCTCACCACAAGCGCAGGCCGACGCCCTCTTTGCTCATGCCCAGACTGCGGATCGAAGGTCAGGACGACAAGATCGCCCTTCTCCGGCACGTAGCGCGCCACCTACCACTCCTCTTTCCCAACAGGCGGACCCCAGTCGACCTCCTCAACCCGATGACCCTTCGGCATTCTCGCGAGCAGTTCGCTGAGACGATAACGGCCGCGGATGCGCTTCGTCGGTCCGATGACGATCTGCTTGCCTTGGACCGAGACGTCGACCTCGTCGCCGACCTTGAGTCGCGCGTCGTCCAGTATTGCTTTCGGCAGCCTCAGCCCCTGGCTGTTGCCCCATTTCTGGACCTTGGTCAGCATGGTGTCTACTCCGGGTGTTCTGGGTGTGTATCCCAAGTATAGCCCTGTGGCAGCGTGCTGCGCAACGCCCGGCGAAGCTACCCCGCCTCCTCCACCTGATACAACGCCACCTCATCGAAGTACACCTTCGTCCCGTCCTGAAAGCCATCCACAATCGGGATCATCAGCGCCTGGGTGATTTCCTTGCCGTTGATCTCCTTCTCGATCTTCCCGCCGGTGACGAGGAGGGTCCACTCGCCGGGGCGCGGGGTGAGCTTGGTACTGAGACCGGGGAGGTTCTCTCCGTCGGCGCCGCGGGGGGTAACGACCAGTTCGCAGGTGCCCTTCGACTCGGTGCCTTTCGGGACGTAGACCCACGCGAAGGCGCAGTACTTGCCGGGTGGGAGCGGCTTGATGGTCTGCACGGGGCCGCCGCGGAGCATGCCGTCGCAGAGCAGGCTGAACTTGCCGGCGTGGGCTTGCTCCTCGACCCGCAGCATCCGGCCGATGGGCTTCTCGGGGCCCTCGTCGGGCTTCAGCCAATAGCTCCAGTTGGGCGAGGTGGCGCCCTCCCCTTCCTCGAACGATGCGTTCTTCGAGAGCGGGGTGATCTTCCCGTCGACAATGGCCAACATGAGCGAGGCTTGGTCGCGGACGTGCTCCGTAGCCGTCGCCGCGGAGGCGACGGACGGGTCCGCGCCCTGGAGTGCCCTTTGGGTCGGCGCGGCTACCGGCGTAGCTGCGGGCGCCAAGCCCGTGGCGTCCACGCCCTGCGCGGGCGCGGCTACACTGGCCAGTTCGGCGACGCGCTTCCGCACGGCGTTGTCGCCTTTGGCGACCCAGTCCATGACCGCCCACAGGCCGTTGCCGCCCCAGGTTTCTCCGGCGAGGGCGGGGAAGCGGTCGAGGCTCAAGGGGTTCACGAGGACCGGGTCGTTGGGGAATACGTCCAGCGCCAAGTGCCGGCGGCGCGCGGCCATCCGCATGGCGCGTTCGGCGTTGTTGAGCGCGGCGAGGGCTTGTGCCTCGGTCTCGATCACCGGTGGTATCTGTCTGTCGGCGAGGTAGGCCCACGCCGATGCCTCGTAGTACTGGAAGGCCGTCTCCAGCAGCTTGGCGCGCGCCCGCTGCTTGTCGGTCCGGCACTTCTCGAGGCAGGTGTCCAGGAGTTGGCGACTCGTGACGAGGTCCTCTTCTCTCACGTCGGCCAGGTACCCGGGGCTGCTGAAGTTCAGGTACTGCCCGCCGACAGAGAACCACTTCGAGTCGAGGATGTCCTTGGTCCAGAACCGCTCCCAGAGGCCGTAGTACTGCGCCAGGTACGGCGCCGCTTCGGGGCCTACGCAGCGCTCGTACCAGTCCTTGAGCAGGGCGTCCACGTCCTGCTTCGAGTCCCACCAGAGCCTCAGGTGGACGTACGGCTTCGGCCCTTCGCCCCAGTTCGGGTAGCTCTCAGCATAGCACGCCCGGACGCCGTGGGCATTCCCGTAGCGCAGGTAGTCCTGCGTCTCATGGAAGTACACCCGCGGCAGGCAGTAGGGCGTGCCGTAGATGTAGTCGTACCAGCCGACCGTCGGGCTGACCTTCTGCCACGCCTCGGTCGCCTCGTGCCCGGCCGCGCGGACCTCCGAGTTGATCCACTTCATCCGGTCGTAGGTCATGTAGGGGAGCAGGCGCTCGTGGACTTTCACCGCCTTCGGCGGTGCTGCTACCTCGCTGTACGCCAGGCAGCCGAACCACTTGTCGGGGTGCACCTTCAGCACGCCCTCAATGACTTGGTTGCACCAGTCGTAGTAGAGGTCGGAGTAGTCTGTCAGGCCGAGGAAGTTCTTCTCCCCAGAAATGCGGGCGAGGCACTGGGGGCACGCACAATAGCCGCTGCTGTCGTTGGTGCCGAGGGAGTACGAGGTTTCGTCCGGGTGTTCGTCAAAGTACCGGACGATGTTCTTGACCGCCTCGTCCACGAGACCAGGCGCGGTGAAGCACGGCTGCCAGGCGTGGGTGTCATTGGTTGGGGGCAGGTAGCGCGTCTTGCCGTCCTTCATCGGGAAGAACTCGGGGTGCGTCTTTGTGTAGGTCTCCGGCGGCAGCAGGTGCAGCAGGTTGTGGTGGAAGCTGACGCGCCCGTGCATCCGGTTGAAGCGCGCCCACTTGGTTTGCGGCGCGCCCTGCAGTCCGCTGAACAGGCGAGAGAAGACGGCTGGTTGGCCCGTTACCGTTCCCACCGGGATGGAGAGCGTCTTGCTGGTGGGCACGTCGTCGCCATCCGGCCCCGGCAGCAACCAGCGCACGCCGACGTAGCGTTCGAGGAACTCGTAGACGCCGAACTCCGTGCCCCAGTCGGTAGGACCGCAAATGGTGACTTCGCTGTCTTTCGCGCGGATGGTGAAGCCGTCTTCGTCTACCCTTGTTGGTTCGGCGTCCTGTTTGACTGATCCGACCGATCCGACTGATCCGACGAAGAGGAGCGCCCCCTTGTAGTCCAACGGCTGGTCGTCTGCCACCACTTCCAGCTTGGCACCCGTGGCCTGTTCGACGTACTGAGCCAGGACGTTGGCAGCCTGTTTCACCTGGTCGGTGGCGTCGCGGCTGATGACGATGCGCGACTGAGGCTGACCATCCACCACGAGCGGGAGGGTCTGAGCGCAGGCGACGGAGACGGCCAAGAGCACGGCGAGGGTGAAGAGGAGGCGGTTCATCGGCGACTTCCTTTCTCGGGGCTACGCGGCACAACGCAGAGCACGCGAGCGGCCGGCGTCGCGCGCGGGTGCGGCTGCAGGCGTTCGCGTGCCTCTTCTATTGCCCGCCCCGCCCCGTTTCCCTGCCTCTACCCCTCGGTGGCGGATCTCTCTTCAGCCGCAACCCCGAGCGACCGCGACCGTTGCTACAATATCCCGCCGCCCGTAAACCGGTGACACCCGAAGGGAACCACCGCAATGACGTCACGCTTCCAGTTCGCCGCCACCCTCCTCGCACTGAGCACCGTTCTGCCGTTGGCCTCCGCTCAGCCGCCGATGGTCTACTCGCCTGCCGCCGTCGTCGAGCAGTTTTTCGAGTGCGCGCGGACGCGGGAGTTCGCGAAGCTCAGCGAGATCTGCACGCCGGAGTCGCTGCAATCCGCCAGACTGCCCGGTTTCCCGAAGGGTGCTGGCGAGGACGTGGGGATGCTCTTCATCGCTTCGCTGCTCTACCCAACGGATAGCTTCAGCATCGATGCCGGCAACCTCCGGATCGAGGGCGATACGGCGACGGTGCCCGTAAGCAAGGTACTCCGAATGGCGCGCGACTTCGCCGTACGCAAGGTAGGGCGGCAGTGGAAGATCGACATGCTGGCTACGCTCCCGGCGGTGACGACGAAGCTCGACGACCCGCAGGCACTACTTCGGGAATACGGCGAGCGCCTCAAAGGAAAACGGATCCTCCCGCAGATGGAGCTTCTCTCCGCCGAGACGATGACGATGCTCAACCAAGGCGGTCTTCTGGAGCAGCGGGGCGAAGGCAACTTCGACTTCATTGCTGACTTCCTGATGCTCCTCAACTGCCCGGAGGGCACCGAAGTCAAGTGCGGCGAGGCGCGAGTCACCGGCGACACGGCCGTGGTGCCGGTGGTGAAGACGGTTCCTTTCTCCGGCACCCTGGTGATGAGGAACGAGGGCGACAACGGCTGGCGTATCGACCTCATGCAGAGCGCAGTGAAATCTGGCGCGTTTCCCCCGGAGATCGTTGAGATGCTGCGGCAGCACGCGGCCCAGACGGTGTGTGCTAACAACCTGAAACAGGTCCTACTTGCGGTGCACATGTATGCCCAGGACCACAACGGCACGTTCCCGAACTCGGAGAGGTGGACAGATGACCTGCTCCCGTACGCCAAGGACGAGCAGTTGTTCCGCTGTCCCGCCCATCCCGAGACCCGCTGCGGTTACGCGCTGAACACGCGATTCGCCGGCAAGGCGCTGGCCGGAATCGAGAACCCCGCAGGCGCGGTGCTGGCCTTCGAGTCGACCGCCGGCAAGTGGAATGGTGCCGACGGCGGGACGTCGCTGGCGGAGAACCACAACGGCGGTGCTATGGTGGGCTTTGCCGATGGGCACGTTCAGTGGATGACGCTGGACATGGCGAAAGAGGCATTAGGGTTGACCAAGCCGGAGGCGCGCGTGATGCCCGACCCCAACGCCTTCGACGACTACGTCGCTGCCGGGAAGCTGGCAAAGGACGCCGGCGGGTCGAAGGAGGCATACCAGGAGAAGACACCCCTCGAAACCCAGCGCGCCGTAGTCGCCGCTTGCGCCCCGGCGTTGGCGCGACTGCGCGAGGGCTTCGGGAAGGAGTTCATGAACCCGGAGGTCCGGTCGTTCGACGTGCCCTTTCCTCAGCTTGCTGACTTCCGCGACCTTGCGAGGGTGCTGCTCGTGGAGGCGAAACTCGCGGAACGCGAGGGGCGCTTGGGCGACGCCGTCAACAGCTACCTCGACATGCTGCGCCTGGCGACCGACGTTCCCCGCGGAGGACCGCTCATCCACTCGCTGGTCGGCGCCACGATTCAGTCCATGGCGCTGCGCGACTTGGTGGCACTGGCCCCCAAGCTGGACGAGCAGACTGCCGGAGGGGCGTTGTCCCGACTGGCAGCGCTGGAACGCAGCGCCGTTCCCTTCTGGCAGACCCTCTCCGAGGAGTTCCGCGCCTCGCGAGTCGGCTTGCTGGAGCAGGGAGGCGAAACGGTGAAGCAGCTCCAAGCAGACGCAGGCGCACCTGCCCCTGCAGGCAACGTCGTGATGCAGCGAGCGCTGATGCACATTGAGGCGTTCTACGAGGCAGCCGCCGCCGAGGCGCACAAGCCCTACTACGCCAGGCGAGAGGTTCCGCTCCCGGACGACCCGTTGGCGAAGCAACTGCTCCCGATGGTGGCGCGCGCCAGCCTGACGCACGCCGTGGGCGACGCCCGGAGGCTGCTGGCGGTCGCCACCATTGCCCTGCGCGCCTACGAGCAACGGACCGGCAAGTTCCCGCCCGACCTGAAGGCACTCCAAGCGGCCAAGCTGCTGCCTTCCCTCCCAGCAGATCCGTTCCACGACGGCCAGCTTGCCTACCGGTCGACGGCGGAAGGCTACCTGCTGTATAGCTTCGGCCCGGACGGCGACGACGACGGTGGGAAGGCGCTGGAGTACAAGGACGCCAAGGGAGCAAACGCCGACGGCGACCTGCTGCCCGGCTGAGCGACTGCTCAGCTCCCCGCGCCCGGGTCGAACAGCAGCGGGAAGAACTGCCCCTCCATTCTCTCCCCCTTGGCGATGACGGGCACGCCTTCGAGCAGCGGCTCGTCGGCGTCGGACTGCGTGCCGTCGGCGAACACATTGACGACGGTGGCGCGCCGCTGGCGAGGCGAGGTGTTCTCAAACGAGCCATGGATGGTCAGGGGGTGATGGAAGGTCGCCTCGCCGGCCCTCAACTCCACGGGCACCGGATGCTGGAAGACCTCCCATTGCTGGTCGTTCAACACCTCCCGGACGGCGTCCATATCCCCCCCCAGACCGGTGATTGGCAGCAAGTCCCACTGGTGGCTGCCGGGGATGTAGTGCAGGCACCCGTTCTCTGTCGTCGCGTCGTCCAGCCCGCTCCAGCACGTCAGGTGCGCCATCGGTGTCGTCCGGGTCCAGTACGAGTAGTCCTGGTGCCAGGCGACCACGCCGCCGTGGAACGCCGGCTTGCAGAAAAGCTGGTCGTGCCAGAACCGCACTGGGCCGCCCACAAGCTGTGACGCCGGCATTGTGAACGCCGGGTGCCAGAGCAGGTCGTGGAACCCCGCGCCGATTCGCCAAGCCCCGAGGGCGTGGAACAGCACCCGCTTCGGGTCAGTCGACTCGTTGGAGTGGTACTCGTAGAAGAGCTGGTTCACCGGCCGCGAGGGGTCGGCCAGGGCAGCGAGTTCCTCCCGGAGCTGGTCGAGTTGCCGATCGGTGAGAATTCGCACGCCAGCGACGTAGCCGTGCTCCTGGTAGAAGCCCAACTGCTTCTCCGTGAGGCGGCACTGCGCCTCGCCCATGGTCGTCGGAGGCTGCGCCAGGAAGCCGCCGAGGGGCTGGCTCTGTGCAGAGAGGTCATCGGCCATCTATGGTTGCTCCTCGGTACCGAACGCGCGGAAGCTCTCCGGGAAGTGCGGCTCGGCCAACTGGCGGACGGCCTTGGCGTACTGCCGGATCTCCCACTGCGCCTCAGCCGCGTCGCGGAGTTCCACGAAGTGGATCACCGCCTGCAGCGACACGGTCCACCGCCAGCGAACGTACAGCGCATAGGCCGGCAGGAAGCAGCGAGCCTGCTCGGCGCAGAGGCCGGCGGCCATGGCGCGCTCGTAGTTGTGGACGCCCGCCTCGATGGTCTGCCGCATTAGCGTGCCGGCGGTTGCGTCGCCGGCGAGCTGCGGATCGCCCAGCGCCTCCCCGCTGCCCTGCTTCCGGTTGTCCGGCGCGCTTCGCCACTCGGGGACGTAGAAGATGGGCTCCTCAGTCACGTATCGCCGGCTGCTCTCGTTCCAGCCGCTGTGCTCCTCAAGGTGCGCGCTGCTGACCCAGTGCTTGATCCACTGGTTCTTCACCATCATCGGCGCGTACACCTCGAACTGCAGCGTGGCGTGGCGGAAGGGGCTGGTGTGCTCGTGCGTCGCCAGGAACCGGAGCAGCCGTTGGTCGGCTTGCTTCAGCCGGCCGGAGGCATCCCCCTCGGTCGGTGGCTGTTCCCACTCCGCCTCCTTGTCGAACGACACCCGCGCCGCGTTGGCGACGGAGAGGTCACTGCCCATCCAGTCCACCAGGCGCACGTAGCCGTGGTCCAGTACCTCGATTCTGTCCATGGTTCGTTGGTTCGTTGCTCCGAAGGTAGTCTGACGCGGATACCAAGAGACACTACCGGCGGCTACCCGCCAACAGGGGGCCGCTGCCGACTCAGCAATCGAGCGGCCGCCTCCTGCGCCCCACTGACCTGCCCTGCCGCGGCCACGAGTCGCAGGTCCAGTGAGGTGGTCTCGTCGATCACCAGTGTCAGCGTCCCGCCTGCCTGGACTTCTTGGTCGCCCAGGCGGTGCCACTTTGCCGAGCGGAACTCGCCGACCTCACCGGACAGCGGCGGCGAGCTGCCCCGGCGGGCGAGCACCACTTCGCCTGGCGAGAACGGAACCACCAGAAGCTGCCGGTTGTCGCGGACATCTTTGCCGTCCAACGAAGCGATGGCTTGGTGACCCTTGCCGCTCAGAAGTTCCTCGCCGCGGATGACTGCGCGCCCCTGTGACTCCACGGCGACGACTGCACCCGCGTTGTCAACCATGACCAACCCGGTGCGGCCGGGGTCCAGTTCAAGGCTCACCGGACCCAGCGTGGCGCCGTCGATGGTGGTCAGCACTCGCGCGCCTCCGTCGTTGTAGGCGACGAGCGCGCTGCCCTCGAGGAGCGGTACTTCGAAGACGTGAATCTTCGCCTCGGCGGGCGTCACCCGGAGACGAGGAGCCTTCGCCGCGTCGAGGAAGCTGCCGTACGCAGCGGCGCCGGGAGCGTCGGCACGCAGTTCCATGGGGTACGGAATCCAGCAGACTCGCCCCTTGCCTGCTTCACCCCACGCCGGTTCCTTCGGCAGAGAAGCTGCCTCGCCATCGAACGGCGGGACCGGCCCGTGCTCGGCCTTCAGCCCGAGCGCGGAGAGCCGGTCCGCTCGTTCCGGTCTGCGGCTGTCGTTGAAGCGGAGGTCGCCGGTGAAGCAGAGCGCGCCGCCGCCGTCCACGAACTTCCGGACCAGGGAGAAGGTGTCATCCGTCGGGCAGTAGGGCAGCGGCCAAACGAGTGCTTTGGCGCTCTTGGGAAGGCGGTTCAGCGCCTGTTCATTGAGGACGCCGAACGCCACGTGGCAGTCGAACAGCCAGTCGATTGCCTGCATGAGGGCGTTGTGCAGGGCGTCGGTCTGATAGCCGAACCGGTTGCTATCCGGCGCCAGCAGGTAGACCTGCGGCTCCACGTACTTCGGCTGTGCCAGCCGGAACAGCAGCGACATGTTGCGGTAGGCTTCCAGCACCGGCTTGCTGACCAGGTCCTGATGGTTGACGCCCCACGGGAAGACAGCGTCCGGCATCTCTTTCCAATCCCAGTTGGCCATGAACGCGGCGCCCATGCCGAGGGCATAGTGGCCGATGGCGAGGAAGTACGGCACCGACTCCTCGGCGGGGTCGCCGAGCTTGCCGTTCGTCCGGGCGTCGTGCGCCTCG
>Ga0100390_10001267_pt1 | contig 22567 bp, 13 predicted proteins | sample CryGeymeta201514_FD_81540 | JGI IMG/M metagenome (GOLD analysis project Ga0100390, IMG submission 81540) | Groundwater microbial communities from Crystal Geyser aquifers in Utah, USA - Crystal Geyser metaG 2015-14 | ecosystem: Environmental > Aquatic > Deep subsurface > Groundwater | place... | reverse complement strand
GAGCCACTCGCTAAAAGACTTATGGATCGCTCATAATGTGGAACAGGTTCATTTTACCAAAACTAGGTTCACAATTTAACATAAAATAATAATATTTACCCCTTAGTTGGAGGAAAATATATTCGAGTAGAACAATCTATTTTTTGACCTTTTGAATCCAAGGGAGTATGACGACGAATACTTATGTTATGACATTTATTTTAGAAACCGCGACGCGAAGAGGTTGTGCATAGAATCTCAGATTCGCTGTGTTCAATCCTAGTTACTGTAATTTTTCTGTATTATTTTACCACGTGCAGTATTATACAATACACCGAGTTCACGAGTTATTATTCGGTCATTTTGATTAGACTGGACGATCCAATAAGACGTGTTACTTTGGTCAAATCAAATTTTGTCTGCTCGTCAAAATCTTCGAGAATTTTTTTGACTACTAGACTATCTACATAATAATCGCTAATACACGCATCTACGGTATAATAAGTCTAGTAGAGTCTAGTGAATCCTGCGAAGTCATGACTGTACCGCACCGGTTTTTTGCCAACCCTACCTTCATGGCACCATTAGCTTCATAGAAACAAATGTCTGTACTACAATATATTTTCATATAGTCGATGATTTAAAATTTAAAATCAACTTCTATACTGTTTTTAGTCAATCCGAGGAACATCATCAGAATTATCAGGTGCGCCGTTATTAGTACCATTTCCATTCGGTGGTTGCATCTGTCCCAGCATAGCCATGATTTGTGGCATCAAGGCTTGGATCTGTGACATGTCAACGTTATTACTGGGATCCATGCGCTCGACAGCTTCATCGCGAGCAGCGCTGCGACCGTATTCGTTGGCCGCCGCTCCGGTTCGTTTGACTTTTTCCAACGCAACGCGAAAATCTTCTCGGCTCACCGGCCGTGCCACGGGTACTTCTTCGTAGTCTAGAGTCTTTTTATTGAAAATCCTTCTCTTCTTGTTGTTGGTGCCTTTTCCCTTTTTGTTGTTGTTATTCTTATTCTTTGGTTTCGTTAACGGTTTTTCTCCCATGACGGCACGTCTTGATTCCTCCGCTACAATTTCACGAATAGGTTCCATCGCTGCTGCTTTGCAGAGTTCCTTCAAATCACTTCCCGAATAACCTTGCGTATAGGTTTGGGCCAACTGCGGCAAAAAGGCCTCGGCGGCATTATCCACGGGCTGGTCCTGTAAAAAGACGCGCAAAATTTGTTCTCGTCCTTTGGCATCCGGGAGTGGCACTTGAAAGGATCGAGGCATGCGCCGAAGAATGGCAGAATCGATGAGCTGGGGACGATTGGTAGCTCCCAAAACCAGGACGGGCGCAGCATCACGATTGGTCGAGATACCATCCCAGAGTGTCAAGAATTCCGCCTTGAGCGATTCCATGGATTTACTGGCCGATGGATCGACGGTGCTGCTCAAAAAGGTATCGAGCTCATCAATAAAAATAATGGAAGGTGCTAATTTCTCCGCCAAACTGAATGTGGCAGCCACGAGCTTGTTGGATTCGCCCACCCATTTGTTCAGAATTCTGGACAACTTAATGGGGATGAAAATAGCTTCGCTTTCCTTGGCAATGGCTTTGGCCAACAAGGTTTTTCCACAACCGGGCTTGCCAAACAAGAGAATTCCAGACGTTTGCGAGACCAGTTTGGATGATCCTGTAAACAGCTCGGGTCGCGTCAGTGGCAACACTGCTAGTTCCCAAATTTCTTGTTTGAGATTGTCGAGTCCTCCAATATCGGAAAATGATTCTCGCATATCGGCAGGATCGATAATGTCTTCGGCAATGTGAGATTCGTGCGCATCCAAAACAATTCCACCCGATGGCACATCCCGACCACGTCGGCGCATCATTTCGGTAAGTCGTTTGACCGAGTTTTTGCTAACTTGATCAATATCGGTGGCACTGCCATTCATACCTCCTCCTGGATTTCCTGTCAACATTTTGGCAATGTTCCAAGCACCGACACCCAACGTGTAGACCACGAAGGAAGCCGCAACAGCAATGACAGCTTCGATGAAGGCTTCGGTGGCCAAAGACGATACATCTTTTTCCTTTTGACTCTGTGTCGACGTAATACTGCTAGCATTAGTGCTGTAAGGGACACTCTTACCACCTCCACCACCACCACCACTGCTGCTGCTACTGCCACCACCACCTCCTCCAGTACTTAACAAGTTGCTATCTCGACGTCCGAGACTTTCATAACCGTTGCTGCCACCATTGTTACTGTTGATGGAAGCGTCCCGGTGCAGGACGGAAACAGATTTCCAAAGGCCATGAGCTACCGAGTTCCAGGCCGCAGAGAATGACATAGTTACAAGTTACAATAATAATATATTATAGTTATTGTGTGGAGAATGAAATTGTGGTAATATTATTATTGTTATCTACCAGGTAATAGTGTAGTGTGTAGAGCAGTAGATGGTGGTGCGCTCTCGAACGCACGACAGAAGAAAGGAATAGAAAGACAAGGAACTCATCATCCAACATCCAAACTCATCCTGCACCTTTTACAATAGAATAGATGCAATTTTTAGTTCAGTTAGTTGTGCCTTGTGGCCTCTCATTCCGAAAGAAAAATTCAATAAACAACTGTGCGTCTAACAAGCTAGTCTTTAGTTCGACCTGCTACCTGGCAGTAGTCTAGTAGTAGTACCATACTAGCTACGAGACTGGTAGTAGACTAGTACTGTACTACAGCACTAGTACTACTACTAGTAGTAGTAGTAGGTAAAGAAGTGGTTGTACCATCTCTCTACTACTACTACTACTACTACTACTAGCTAGTAGTAGCTACTAGTACGAACTAATATCTGGTACACTGGTAGCTGGTAGTACCAGACTAGTGATAGTAGTACTACTGTACTAGGTAGTAGACTAGTGATGATGTGAATCGAAAGAGTCCTATAAAATAAATGGGCTTCGATTCTACGACCAGAGCATTACAGTAGTTTCCTTGATCGTCTATGACGTTAATAAGTAGATTGTACTATCAGTCGCACTGGTATTAAAAACAACGAAATGTCCTAATATGCCATTTACTGCGACAAAGAATAGATGGTTCATGTCGCAGACCAGCCACCACAGTGTGATATGTACACTCAAATTAGAGAGTCAAACTTCAAAAAGCTGATGCACCTAGTAGTAGTCTAGTACCATACCAGGTACCAGGTACAGTACTAGGTAGTACGGTACCCAACTAAAAATACAATTTTTAGTTACTTTTGAGGAGCACTCATAATTTTGGGTTCACCTCGAAGTATCTTTTCTACCCATACTTCACCTTTAAAAAAAAAATTCATCCATCAATCACCATGGGCTTTTCAGATCTTGACTACGGTACCGTTGTCGATGTTCTCTCCAGCTGGGAGATTATGCGCCGAAAACCCGATTATGCACTCACGGGAGGTACTTTGCTTTTTTCACAGTAAGTCCAGTGTCCACCAGTCCGACCAACAAAATTAATGAAAATTGTAAAAAATTTAAGTGATCCAGCCGCCTTGGAGGGTGTGGTCCGGTTGTGATCAACTCTGTCACCCTTCGGGGTGCCAATGGTAACCTTGGCGCCCTGTGGGCGCCATAGTTGTGATCCCCGTTAAGTTAATTAGACGTTCAATTTTTTTAAGTGATCCATCAGTAACGTGGGATTCATCCCTCTCACACACGCACGTCCTCGTTTCCTCCCGTATTATGAATTCTGACAGTCTGTTTGAAAAGCATCCAGGAAGTAAAATCTTTTTTGGTTTTCCTAAAGACATGGATGCCTCTTGCGATGCCTTGAGAAAGAGTCAACGATTTGCCAGACACGCTTCCTTCATGATTGAAATGCTGGACAAGAGCCTGAATTTACTGGGCCCTGATGCGGAATTGTTGGCAGATATTATGGCTGAGTTGGGACAAAAACATGTCGCCATGGGAATTACGGACCCTTCTTACTATACTGCCATGGGAGAATCGTTATTGTTAATGATGCAAGAGCAAATTGGCGAGGAATTCACACCGGAGGTTGAACATTCATGGACAGAAGTCTATGGTGAACTTGCTGGTGCCATGACGCGCGAAATTGGAAATTCTGCTACAAAGTGAATGATGAACAAAACAACATTGCAACCAGCCGCATCATAGCATAAAATCAAAGTTTACGTGCACTTCATTAACAACATCATCAGGGCACGATATCTGCATAGTAGCTGCAAAATTAAAGGAATGCGCCTTCCGAACGTTTTCGACCGTAGATAGTTTTTGACTGGGTTACCTGGTAAAGGAGAGGGTCAAACTCCCGAAGAGGAAACATGGTAGTAGTAGTACTAGTAGTTGCTAATTGAGCGGGCCGAACTCCGAGACAATCATGCGAACCAATCTTTGACGGGATTATTCAATCGATACTCTTTATTTACTGATGCTACCTAGTACTGGTACCAGTAGAAAACAGGAGTCATCGAAGAATGATGGACAACATCAACGGCAAAAAAGAATCGTCATTTTTAAGACCAGGAAGACTCAACGGTTTTAAAAAAGAAACCAACAATAAGTATAGATTGATGTTCAAATTAATTGAAAACGAGTAATGACTGATTGCGTTCGTATTGGTGCAGATTACCTGGTATCTGGGTACCTGGTATCGTAAGACTTGATGGTAATATCTGAAGGCTCAGAAGAAGGTAGCGGTAGAAAAATCAATCGATCGTTGTATTATGGACATTTATTTCCGCCCCGTGCAAACAAACTTTCATAATTCCAATTTTTGACATCAGTTTCTTTTCCTTACTGGTACCGCTACTAATCCTAGGCAGTACTAGTCTACTAGCAGTACACAATTGTTTCCACAAATTCAAATCAATTGATTACGGTACGAAATTATCAAAATATTCAAAGAAACAACATGGCCGGCACTCACCTCGAAATGGACTACTCTATCATTTGCAATGTTATCGAAAGCTGGGAAGATTTAAGACGCATTCCTGATTACGATGTTGTTGCAGGCACGACACTGTTCGGACATTTGTTCGAAAAGTATCCCAACGCCAAGCTGCTGTTCGGCTTTCCCATTGATATGGACCCATCTTGCGAGACTCTACAAAAAAGTAGACGCTTCATAAATCATGCCAAGTACATGATCGAAATGTTGGATCGCAGTGTTGGCCTGCTGGGTCCCGACGGGGAATTACTGGCTGAAATTTTGTTCGAGCGTAAGCCCCAAAGTGAATGAATAGAAGATTGCTGCCAATTTTATTATCATAGCGCTCACACAATTTCAATTCAACTGTAATACTCATGATTTCACAGTGGGAAAGAAACATGTCGCCATTGGTGTCCCCATCGACTCATTTCCTGTCATGGGAGAGAGCCTGATAGAAACTCTGCGCGAAAACCTTGGAAAAAGATTTACCCCTGAGATTGAGAGGTCTTGGTGGATAGTTTACAACGCATTATCTGCAGAAATAGTTGAGGCTATGAAGGCGGAAAAATAAGCATGGCTTCATGTAGCATTGAGCATCATCTAGAAAACGAAGTTGAGAAGAGAAAAAACCTCATTCAGAAGTTTGAACAAGAGGACATTCATAAATAATACCTAAAAATATGCTAACGCCGTTAATTTCATCTAATACATGACGCTGAACAAGAGCACATTCAAAACTACACAAAAATATGCCAATGCCGTTTATCTAATACATGATGCTGCAGACTACAGCCATATCGAACAACTTTTCGAAAAATGAATGGGGATTATAACAGCAGCCGAAAGCCAGAGCTAGACCCGAAAGCCAGAGCTAGACCACTACTAGACTAGTCTAGAGTAGTAGATTATTATTACGTCTTCTTATACTCGTTCGCAATCCAGTAAAAGTAGACTAGTCTACTACCAGGTAGCAACTACTTCACCGACTGCCTACTACCAGCTAGTACTGTACTAGTAGAGAAGCTAGTACTCCTAGCTAGTATCAGAGCTACTACTACTCTACTACTACTACTACTACTCTAGCTAGCTAGAGAGTAGTATTTAGTACTCCTCTAGCTAGGAGGAGGAGAAGTAGAGTACTACTGTAGCTCCTAGCTACTGCTATTACTACTACTAGCAGTGCGTAGTACTGTATTCTATTCTCGATTGTAGGAACTTGGCGTCTGCCTTTGCATTAAGAACGTGGCGTCTGTCCCTCGACAAAGAACTTGGCTTCTGTCAATGTTCAGGAATGTTGCTTTTGTCGATATTTCAAGAACGTGGCGTCTGTCAGTGCTCCGAGAACGTGGCATATGTCATATCCCTTGATACCGGGTACCAGTAATTTTATTGCTCGGAGAACGTTGCATTCCTTCTTCTTCTGATGTCAAGATCGCATTCGACTCGTAAATCCAAAACTGCACAAATCAAAGCGTAATAATTGAGCTCACAAATTAAAACACAAGTAAAGAATTGCATCACTATGCCAGAGTTTGCCCAAAATTTATCTATTGAAGCAGTCTTTACCTCCATTGCCGCTGGCGTCGCGGCCTATTTGGTATGGACTCATTTCCGCACGTCCACAGACAAAAAGCCAAAAGCACCAGCTCTTCCCACCAGTCTTTCTCCCGAGAGTATTGCCGTTGTAAAAGCGACAGCTCCAGTGGTGGCAGAACATGCCCTTGAGATTACTAGTCTCTTCTATAAAACAATGTTTGCAAACAGACCCGAAGTGCTTCACTATTTCAACAAGGCGCACCAAGTAAACCAGGCCCAGCCTAAGGCCCTGGCGGATTCTGTCATTGCTTATGCCACGCACATTGAAGAACTGGACAAGCTTGGGCCACTGGTACAAAAGATTGCTGAGCGTCATGTGGCTCTGGCCATTCTTCCCGAGCATTACTTCATTGTCCATGATAATCTCATGAAGGCGATTGGAGAAGTCTTGGGATCTGCGGTCACCCCCGAGATTGCCGCAGGGTGGAGTGAAGCTGTTTTGTTCTTGGCCTATGTCTGCATTACCGCTGAAGAGAAGCTTTATCAAGAAAAGGAATCCAAAAAAGGAGGTTGGCGATACGAGAAGGAGTTTGTAGTTCATTCAAAAAAGAGTGTGGCTGAGGACACTGTTCAGTTTCAATTCAAGATGGGGGATGCCGATGCAGACAAAGCGCCATCTTTCGACTTTGTGGCTGGCCAGTACTTGACGGTTCGCGTGCCTGCCCTCGGTGACCTCGTAGCACCCCGTCATTACACTGTGACGTGCCAGCCAGGTAGCAACGTCCTTGAAATGACTCAAAGGCTCGTCGATGGGGGTGTGATGAGCACCTACATGCATAAGTATCTCAACGTGGGTGACAAGGTTCTACTTGGTCCACCGTCGGGAGTCTTTGTTCCTGTTTCCAAAACGAAGGACATGGTCTTAATTTCAGCAGGAATTGGTATCACACCTATGGTTGCTTTTTATCGATCATGCAAGTCGCAGGTAAAGGCGGTGTGCCATTTGGACCAGTCCCGAGAGCGTCACGCCTGTCGAGAAGTGTTTGAAACGTGTCCTGTCAAGGTGTACCACTACAGCAAAAGCAAAGAAGGACGCCCCAATTTGACTGGACTGGCAACAAAACTTGCCAAAGCGGGTGGCACGAACGCTGATTACTATATCTGCGGCCCCAATAGTTTCATGGAAAACATGGAAGATGCATTGCGCATGCTTGGATGTAACAGCATTCACGCTGAAGTTTTCGGAACAGGTAGCGTGCCGACCAATTCAAAGACGAAGTGTCCCTTCCATTTCTAGCTTTCTGAAGGCTACGACTACAAGCCAGAAGGTAAAACAAAAGAATAATAATGTGTATCATGTAGCTGTCTTAAAAGCCTAATTCGATCGAAAGAAATAGCTAGACTAGGGTCTACTTGTAGTGTTTGGACAATAATTATTATTTCCCTTCTTTTGTCTACTTCTGCCACTGGTTCGGTCCTCCATCTCCATTAAGTGAAACTGTGAGGAACCTTCCAAGAGTCTTGGAAATAATAACTTGACTGGTTTGACGATCAATGATCAAAGGCATCTTTTTGTTTCTTGTTACCAGGTATCCACAACTGTAGTACTGTACTTGTGAATACAGTCATTGATGCCGGTATTGAAGGGATTATGGATAGTCTTGAATTGATAATCAAAGCTGGCATTTTCAGTTTCCGGCAATGAGACTGGTTTCTACGAAGTGACTATTTTTGGCTGCAAATTACTACAGTACGACTGTACGACTTACTGTACCAGGTACCTTACTCGAGTACAGTGTACCACAGTATTCGAAATTAGTACCTGGTAGGGTCTACCGGTAGTAATATGATGTTGTATTCTCAAAACCATCTCATCTCAATTAGAGCGAGTCTTGGGGCACAAGACCCACACACACACAAAAAACCAGTTCACGTAATAACCACTAGAGTACTCAATAGCAATTCATCGCACTCCGCAAAACAAATTGAAAAAAAAGAAAAGCGCCGAGCTATTATCGGGAATTATGCCTCTCAAGCAAGATGCAATCAAGGACAGATCACTTATGCTCAATGGAGAAAAGTCGGCGCCTCTCGTTTCCCCATTGGACGACTTTGAAGAAGGTAACTTGCCGCTGGTGTGGAAGACAAAGACAATAAAGAGGCTCGATCCACAAACCTATGTGTTCTACTGCACTACACGAATGACCACTGCCCGAGTCAACCGAAATATGATCGTCGTGGAGTACAAGGGAGAACTTACGCTAGTCAACCCGCTTGTGTTGACGGAGGAGGGACAGAGAAAACTGGGCAAGCTGGGACGAATCAAAAATATTGTGCGCTTGGGATATTCACTCCACGGTATTTACGAGGATGCCTACTATCTACAACATCATACAGGTGCTAAACGCTGGGCGCCTGGACCCTTTTTTGATCCCAAGTCTCACGACCTACCAATCCACAAGATCCTTAAAGAACGGGGTTCGGTTCCCTTTCCCAATTGTCGAATATTTTGTTTCAAGCACACCTACGAACCAGAGGCAGTGATTGTACTGGAACGCGAGGCTCACGGCAATTTACTGATAACTGGTGACTGCTTGCAAAGTCAGAAGGATAACGAGTTTATCAATATGCCTGTGGTGGCGAAAATGAAACTGGAAGGATTGTTAGCTTCTGATATCGTCGTCAGCAAGAAATGGATGGGACAAATGAGTCCTCCCAAAACAGCCAATATTCGAGAACAGAGAGAACACAAAAAGAATCTGCGTACTGATTTTCAGCGACTGCTGGGTCTGAAATTTAGTCGAATGGTCAGTTGCAGTGGTAACGTTGTCAAATACGGTGCCAAGGAAGGAGCTGTTCTGGCTGTCGAATATGCTTTTCCGTTATGGGGTTCCACACAGCACATAAAGTGAAGAATAGAGAGCTAAGATATGCATTAACATTTTTATACGTACTGGACTAGACTACTGTCTTTAGCTGCTGCCACATCATGTTGCTTTAGATAAACAATTTACGAGCAAACAATCGAACTAGACTACTGACTGTACTGGCGCTCGTGATTGTGCGTTCACGAGTCCAGTCACGGACAATGACGCCAACAACATGAAGCTGCAGGCTGGAGGCAGAATTCTGATTTTTCTCACAAATCCATATAAACTACAGTATCAACCAACCTCGAGCACTGGACCACTTTAGAAAGTACCTTCCAGTCTTAAAGATAATAACAGTATCAATCGCCCTCTCCAGATGTGCCAGACTGTTTCCTTAACCAAGAGAGTCGACCAGTCGCCTTACACGTTACACACACTACTGTCTCCCCACTCGTGATTCCATCATTTCATGCCGGTTGCCTGATTTCTGCATACCTCAACCAGGTCATGTCTCTCCAACAAAATCCTCGACGAGATCGATCTTATCAGGAATCACCATCATCAACTTTGCATAATCTGGTGGGAACACAAGCCTCCGTATGGCTAGAAGAAACTCGTCACAAGGATGATTCGTATGCTTCTTCACGAACTACTACTACTAGTAGTAGTGGCATCACTGTGATGTGGATCTACGATCTTTGTCACATGGCTGCGTACGTATCCTTGGTGGTCCTATTGATACTGTGGATCCGTAGACACTATGTACGACACGAGCGATCCAGACAACAACAGCAGCAGCAGCAGCAACAACACCAACCAGCAGCAGCAGAACAGGTTGACGAAATCATATTTGTCCTGGGAATTCCTTTACTGATTCCAAGGATGTCCTCGCGCTCACAAAGAACGGAACATCGTGATGATGAAAGTGAGACGAGAGCTGAAGATAATGTTGAAGATGAAGATGAAGATGATGATGTCAGCCAAATGACCTAATGGTTATCCTTTTTTTGCTGCAATAAGTTTGTGCTAGGAAGTATGAACGTCACAAAATACAAATTGAAAAATCATCGTGACAAAATAATATTTACAATTACCTGTCAATGTCGTGGCTCAAGTGAGTGAATACTATATCACTGGTTGCCATATCCAATATATAATGCTTTCTATATCATTCATGCTGCGGCGGCAAAGAGCGAACGATACCTTATTACCGCTCACCATAGCTCAAAAGATTCGTTGGTTCCGAAAGCAGGAAAACTGTATCACCGTTGTTCTGTCCTGCGATACAAGGCATGGAGAAAGTCTTTGAAATCAATTCTGATGATGACCTTTGCCAAGGCCACTGTTGACACCAAGCTATTGTACTTTGCCAAGGACCACTATTGGCACCAAGCTCTTGTATTGGAAACAGAAACAGTAGATGTAAATGGTGTCAGTGTCATCGTTGGCAATTCGCAATTGAGCGAAAGTCAGAAAGGCTTCATTGAGACGGCATTTCTTTTGCCCCCCCTCCCCTCCCACTGTATGTTCTCTTTGCGTTTTATGGGAAGAGCAGTCACAGCCGTTTTGCCCATGTGTGTTGAATACATCCTCGTCGAAGAAATAAAATGATTGGTGTTTTCGACGAGATGAATGCGGTAATAATAATTGAACAAAATTAAATAGAGGACCTAAGAAGAACGCGAACTCTAATGATCGGAAGGCACTATCACATCAAAAAGTCATTATTTAATTTCCACTGCACAGAATCCAAATGTAAAATAAATAACAATACTAGCAAGTACTAGGTAACACACACAGTATTATTGTTATTGATTATTTTGTCGATCTCTGCCTTTCGACTCCTATATCTCTTCCCCGATGAAACACCTATCTTTATTGAAGCGAGTATCCCAAACAGAAAGGATATTAAGCATCCAACACGAGAATTGGCGAAATGGTTAGGCGCTTGCACCTACTAGTACTTGCCTTGTGCCACATAGATAGTGGCCTAGCAACTGTGCACCAAAATAATGATACGGGCACCAGTCCCTGTTCCATTCCTTTAAAAGATGCGGTGCTGCCATTTGACGATTTGGATCCGGGATCATCTCTCTTCAAACCAACGTTCATTGACAAGTGCTATTCGTCTCTGCCGGTGAACAAAACGTTGATGAAAGCTCACATCGAGAACTTATGGGCCACCTTTGCTCAGTATTTTTGCTTTTACGACATTGCCAAAAATGTTTCGGCCAGTGATCCGCTGAATTATCAACCAGAACTTGGATACTCTCTGTTCGTGGGTCCCTTAGAAGGGCAGGTAGATCTAGATTCTGAGCTAAAAGAACTGTTAGCTCGGATAGATACAGATGGAGCATCGCTGGCAACCTTCTGGGAAATTCACACAAGCTTCAACAAACTCTACGATGCGCACGTGATTCTTCCTGACATTACGGGAATAGCAGGACAGCTAGTTGCTGTATATGGTATATCTGTCTTTCCAGAACGAAATTTCAATGCCACGACGAGAATGAATGTCACAAAAATGACCCCAACCTATGATGCCGGCGGAGAGCTGGAATTGGCTTTGTACTTTCAAGCCAACAACGGAACCATTGTGATTGAACGTATTGCTACAATAAACGGTAAGATTCCGTACGATTTTTATATGGATATGATCTCCAAACCTGAGCTTGCGGACAACTATCCATATCAGTCCATCGGAGCGCGAATGAATGGAGCATTTAAACAGATTGCACCACGGAATGGTACCGAGGCGTTTCGCATCGGTTCACTGTCACGGCCCACGAATATTCTTCCCGATACCTTTCAGGTTGTTTATACGAGCGGAAAAATCGAGACATTTTATACCGGGCTTTCTTATAAAACGATGAATGCATCAACGGTTTATGGATACGTTAATTCCATTCCCGTCTTTGACACTCCCGGGTCAATGTATTCCAGTTCTCAAATGGCATTATCCGAAATCAGGGACAAGAAATTAGTTGACGTACCAATGTACAAGAAGAAGCTGACATCAGACCCGAACACAAGAACGGATGTGGAGTCGTTCGATTGGGACTATGTGATCAATCTACCCAGTACTACGCGTGGCGCTGTCAACGGGAGAATGGATGTGGGCGCCTATAAGATTGAAGATGACTATGCTGTTCTCAAAATTCAGTCATTTGAAATAGCCTTCGATGACGCCGGAGAAGAAGCGATGCTGGCAATTTGGGCTAATTTTTCCATGGCAGCAAAGGAACGAGGCGTCACGAAAGCTATCATTGACATTTCTGGAAATGGTGGTGGGCGTATTCAATCTGCAAACTTCCTTGCTGCTCTTATGTATCCGTCCATTCCATATGAAGTCTTTCAAAATGAGTACGATATTACATACAATGACCTTATGCAGGTTTATTATGCCTCTGTGTATCCAGCGTTGGGGAGCATCGTCGATATCATTGAATCCCTGTCAGATAATGAGCTACAAGAGTATACTGCAACTCTAACAAAAGCGACCTACAACTTGTTACTCTCACAAGTTAAAACTCTGTTTACTTTTTGTTGTGGAACGGACAGAGTGTGCTCTGACCCAACATGTCAGGAACTTGCCGATCTTGGCAATGCCATTGTCCAACTAAGGTTTGATTCATCCGGTTCGCAGTTACGCCAGGTCGTTGATGCTCTGATCAAGAGTTTTATGGTATACAATCCATTCAATGTTCTGGGAGTCTTAGAGACTGGCGACATAGATCCAACTAAAATCAATGAGTTCAATCGTGGTGGGGAGACGGTAATGTTGACCAATAAGTTTTCAACTTTCAAAGAGTCAATGTACAACCAAAGCAGGGCACAATCGTTGGAGAGCAATTTTACGTTTGATGAATACGTGATAGTTTCAGATGGGAAAACTGGATCGTCAGCTTGTATTTTCTCATCCATGATGATGCAGGTGTGGAACAACCAGGACAGGATCTTACTGATTCCTTTGACTACAGTGACTTATGGTGGCACAAAGAATCCCGCGAATATAACAGTGGCAGGCTTTCCAGCATCTGCCCAGCACACTAAAACAGAAGTGCCTATCATCACTTCTGGCTTAATGTACATGTTGGAGACACTTTTGCCCTCAGATCTTGCCAGCAATGTTTCGCGAGTGAACCATATATATCAGGAGTTTCTGCCACGTCCTCCCTACTTTGCAGATGGACCTGCACAAATGCCTGTTTACAATTACTACTCGTATTTCATGGGCAAGACAGATGCGATCCCTTTGCAGTATGTGAAAATGACAGCGGACAAGCACATACCACAAATATTTAATGGCAACAGCTTAATGGATTCTAGTGATCTGCAATCTTTGTACAAGCAAACAGCACATATTGCGCTGGTCCCAAGGTGATGTGTGAGACCCAGATAATGATGTGCTTGGAACGGGAGATTTTGGGATGAAATTGACTGGTTTTGAAGGAAAAAGTGAAGGTGCGGCAGGATTTTGAATTGCCGAAAAATTTCTTTCGTGATTTTTAATGGCAATTCGAGTATGAGCTTTATTTAAAGAATACGTTTGATGCTAACATGGCTATCATGATTTGTCAAGGAAGATATGAACTATTGCAGTATTCTTGCACTTTGAAACCAGTCTTGGCTGCTTTGTTCCGCTATTTTATTTGCCATAATTTTCCAACTTGCACAACTCTACCATACTACTCTAGAGATCTTGAACAAGGCGTGAAAAACTAAAACGTTACAAAGCGCAGAATCAATAGGGTTAACGTTAAACACAAATTGTTTCAAAAAATCATGAGGAAAATAGCTGTTCCAAAACCTTTGCACAATTTTTATTGTCCTCTTCGCTTCTCTCCACGGTCCTCGGTGCAAAAACAAAACAACAACACCAGTGGAACTAAAGCTCTGAACTTCCTTGTCGACTTGAATCCAAATGATGATAGCCTTCAGAGTATGCGTGATTCTAACTCTGACATGGCCACCCTCGTCGTTGATGGAAGCACAAACATTGCAATTCTTCTCTACTACCAATAAAACTCAACAGAAAGAGCAGAATGGAGTAATTGTGAAAATGCTTCTACCAAATAATAATAATAATAATAATAATAGTAGTACTGGTAATTCTACATCCACCAACACCAATACTACTACTCATAGTGCTACATATTGTGATTTCAATAATGATCCCTGTCCTACTCAATTTAACGGAATTTGTGAGTCAGAAACCAAAGCAGATCTTTGTGGCGGTGGTGATTGCTACGATTGTGATCCATGTCATCAGTTTCACATGGACTGTACCTCCTGTGTGGCGGGAGGCTGTTGGTGGTGTCCTGGTGATGCCTTTTGTTCATCACAAGTTCTCGAAGATCCTGTGTGGCAACGGATTGAATTTTTGTTCAAAACCAAAATCATGCCGTCCTGTGTTACCGAAAATGATTGGATCTCCTCGTCACACAAATCAGACACCTGTACCACCGGTTACGACAACGGCGACGACAGCAGCAGCGATAAAAACCGCAATGTCTTTAATGATCCTCTCTACGATGCCATGACATGGAGTTACGACTTAATTCATGTAGCTCCTGTCTGGAAACGGAACATTTTGGGTCAAGGAATTCGTATTCGCATGAACGACAATGGTATCGACAATCAACATCCAGAATTTGTTAATCATTTTGATATTGCCGGATCCTGTAATGATCGGTACCGTCCCATCAATCTAACGACTGATGTTCATGGTACAGCCGTGGCATCATTGGTAGCTGGTGCTGCCAACAATGGAGTATGTGCCGTTGGCATTGCACCGGAAGCCATTCTGTCGTCATGTGTTCACAATTTGCAAGCCACATCACCCGGTGATCTTGCAGCGACTATAGTGGCAAAGTTACAGCACATGGATATTTCCATCAATGCCTGGGGCATTCAAACATGTCGTCCAACCGTACAGATCAATGTCCGAAGACAACTGCAACAACGACAATCATTATCATCACCATTGCCAATAACAACAACAAGCGAACAGGAATGCATCTTTCGCAACGATCATCCGTGGTCCCCGTGTCATATTTGTAACTTTTTCATGAAGGACAACGACGACGACAATGACTCGGAAGATCTAGAACTGAGCTGTCAAGTTCAAATCATAAAATATTGTGCATTACGGTATTCTTACGATCCAACTGCTTGCAGCGAATATCTTGATTTGTTTGTCAAGTGTGAATACAACGCCCTAATACCAGAAGAACAAGCAGCTCTAACGAATGGTATTCAAAATGGTCGTGATGGCAAGGGGATCGTGTATTTGTTTGCATCGGGCAATTCGTACGGGACCGGTACGGATACCAATTTTGATGGATGGACCAATTCACGATATACCATCACTGTTGGTGCTGTAGGCAAGGATGGACAGCATGCATCGTACTCGACTCCGGGTGCCGCCTTGTTCGTTGTGGGGCCTGGTGGAGATATCGATCACCTGACCAACAATTTTGTGGCAGTACCGGGCGGTACGCACTGTGGAGATATTTCCGTCGGTACCAGTTTTGCCGTACCCTTCGTTTCCGGAGTGGTAGCCCTGATGCTACAAGTGAATCCTAATTTGACGTGGAGGGACGTTCAAGCCATTCTTGCGAACACATCATCACATGATACCAGTAGCAGTAGTAGTGATAAGGACGGTTTAGAAACATGGACAATCAATGCCGCTGGATATTACCATTCGTACAAGTATGGATTTGGACTTGTCAATGCCGAGGCAGCCGTAAATGCCAGCGAAATATGGAGCTTGTTGGGACCAGAGCGACAAATTCTCGTTGAATCGGGACCCGTTAATGTGTCTCTGACAGATGATCCCACGAATCTGGCATCATCTTTTGCCGTTGTGAATGCAAGTGCTGGAAGAAATTTTGTGACAGAATCGGTTGTTGTCTACTTGGATTTGATCCATGCATCTCGCGGTGATTTGAGAATAGTCTTAACGTCTCCACAGGGCACGGAAAGCATGCTGCACCCTTCCAAGAGACCTGAAAATTCCCATTTACAGGAGGAAGAACGTTGGAAGTTGATGACAGTACGAGCATGGGGTGAGTCACCGGTGGGAACTTGGACCCTCTCATTGGTAGATGAAAGCGCGGGAATTGTCAGTCCGTGCGCCGATATTCCTTTTCAATACGTGTGGGACCAAAACGACGACAGTTTCGATGGTGCTATTACGACTTGTGCTACACTGGAATCTGCGGGCGCTTGTGCGGAGGGCGGAGTATTGTACGGGCTAGTAACACAGCTCCGAGTAGGCAATATAACAGCTGTGAATGCCTGCTGTGCCTGTGGTGGAGGAATGCCTGCCTCAAGCGTGAACATTCTCCGCTCGTGGAAAATGGTGGTATACGGCCACATTGATACCTCTACTGAGCAGCCCGCTACTGGCACGCTTTCAATACAGGTTGAGGACCCTGAAACAAGTTTAGAAGGCATGACCGGGGAAGACACATCTGCAGTTTTTGTTGCAGAGAGCTCTTCTAGTTCTTCTGCTTCATCACTGACGGTTGCTGCAATCATCACTTTTTTGACGGCTCCTTGGATTTCGATAACAGCAGGTATTTTCCTTCTTCAAATTCCCGCACAGCGGTCGTCAATTTTAACCTAAAAATAACTCCATTGAGGCGCCTTCGCGGCCGTTTTACACGAGGAAGCACGGTAGATTTGTCGAGACCATTTATTTGAGTGACTTTGAAATTTGAAAAGCTAATTGACAAGTTGGGTCCCGTGTCCCGTGGTCTCCAAATCAATTATTGTTTGAAGCATACCTTGCGGCCTTGTGTTAGGATTCACTCCGAGTAGTCTCTATGCTTGTTCCATCATATTTTTGTATGTACTCGTACTAGATTACTACTACTAGTAGCTCGTAGGCTATTCTGGAATAGCTGAAAGACCAACTTCGGTTCTGTCGCACGTATCAATGTCATCTTTTGCTCAACGTACAATCATTCTGACGCACGGACGGCGGGAAAAAAAGAATCCAAATTCTTTGTGGGAACTTCTTGTGTACGACTGTAATTATTCTTGCGAGTAGTTACTACCAGCTAGTAGTCTACTAGTCTACTGGTATGGAGTAGAGTAGTACTCGAGTACCTCGTACTACTACTAGCTAGAGTAGTAGTACTGGTAGCTACTAGACACGTAATAAAGTACGGTACCTGGTACTGTAGTAGTCTACCGTAGGACTACAACAGCTAAAGTTGCTGTTGATGCTGAGAAGCAGATGTCAAGCTTGTGTCTTTCTTGCCCAGCATCGAGAAAGAATTTATAAAATTAAATAATAGATCTGAAGCAGATCCAAATCGTTGAATGAAAAAAAAGCAAGGAGCTGATAGAACCGCTCTCGTTTTTCAACGCCAAAATGAAGATGAGTCCGAAATTTTTCGCCTATTATAATCTGATCATATTCTCAGCAGCGGGAGGAACCGCGAGTGCCTTTTTGGGTCTGCCACCTTCTAGCAAGACTACGACAGCTCGAGCCAATTCCTATCTAGATGATTTACAAGGCAACAACGGTGCCTTTGGGGCGGCGGCGGCGGCCGAGCAGCAAGGTGACTTACAGGGCGGGGGAAGAAGTGGCTTGAACAACAATAACAATAATATGCCACTCTACGAAAAGGGACCACAAGAACTCAACGATTGGATTGCTCAAGAATCGACGTTGATTCAAGGAAATTCGTTGCGTACTTGGGCGGTTCCCGATATGGAAACGCATCGGGTGTTGCTCACCCTGCGCACAGAAGGACGTCCTATGACATCGACCATCGAATTATGGCAAGGACCCGATTATACACCCACCAAAATGAAAGTGTACGTCGAAGATGGAATGTTACGGCCCTTTCAAGCCATTGTCGAGACACCAATGTCTTCCAACACGATTGCCGTATACAACACTGCCAACATGGAATTTCCATTCTATGCCAATTTGGAAGAATATTCCGACCGTAGCAATCACGGACTTGCACTGGCTCCCATGCAACTAGCTGAGACGGCTATTCCTCACATCGTACAAGGAGGATCTATCACGTCCTTTCCCTTTCCTCCAGAAGTTGACAGCATCCACTTCTTGCTAAAAACTGATGGACGTAATCTCAAGGCTCGCGTCGAATTGATGCAGGGTCCTAACAATGACAAACAGATCATGGAATTCTATTCTTCCGATGGATACAAACGTCCCTTTTATGCTGTCGTGGAAACTCCAGGTTCTGGCAATGTGGTCCGTATTATCAATGAAAATACCATGGAATTTCCCTTCTTTTGCTCGATTGCACCGTTTGTGATTTCTAATCTGATGCAAGGTGGACAGGGCGACTTTGTTATTGATTGAGAAAGCAAACCGTACTCGTAGTATTAAGGGAGGTGGGAATCATTCATTTGTACTAGTCAAGGGCTTGTTTGGTCGGCTGGTACTCAGAAAAGTGAATGGACGTAATTTTTCAATAGTGTGTTTTAATAGTAAAGTATCCCGTCTGTAAATTTGACCATAAATTAGTCTGAGCAAGTTTGAAGAGCATTGCGGTACAGTAGTGTTTCACTATCCAAGAAACGACTTGACTCCTCCTCTCCCTGCTCATGATTCCAAAGTGAACCCAAAAGAAAACTCAGTCTTTGGTTTCTTGGCTTCTTCAAACATTTTCTGCAACATTGGACGCTTGCCGGTATCAGCTTCCATCAAAGACACTTTGTCGAGATACAAGAATACTGCCAATATATATCGAGTTCCCCGTGTAACAGCGTCGCCACCGTGCTTCAATGAATCCCCTTTAAAGGTGACCACGTCACCGATACGGGGAGACAAGACCGTATTATAATCGTGAAAGTAGGTCCCACCACCTTCAAAATCATCATTCAAACCAATAACAAAGCTGTGTGTGCACTCATCGAAATGACAAGGAAGGTGATTGGTTTCACCATCACCCTGATATCGAACGAAAAAGGCATCGTGTTCAAAAAAGCGGCGGCTTCCAATCGCAGTCTTTGTCGCTGCAGCGGTAGAACTGGAAAGAAATTGCTTCTTCAACAGAGGCTCCATCTCCTGTTCCATCCAAGGATAGAACCATGCCAGCAATTCTGGAACGTCGTGGACGGGTATATCGTTGGTAGGTACAGCATAGTGACGTCCCGTCGTCCACTTGCCATTCGATGTTGCTATTTCAATGACCCTTCGACACGTCGTTTCATCTAACATGGGCGTGACGAAGCACTGATTGTCAAAATAGGCTTTTGATTGGTATTCATGGGATGCTACCGAAGAAAGCGCTGTGGTTTTATTATCCGTCGACAATGATTGGAAATAATGATAGGCCTGTTGTTTTTTCCACTGCAAACATATACCTTCATGATGATCGATAGACCGATCCAATCGCATCTGCTGCATTGTCTCAGCCGCCTGTTTCCACGTGTATTGTGCCTCCAAAAACTTGCCCTGTGCCAATTGCAGTGCTCCCAAAGCATGCCGGACATCATCCAACGAATCATCCAATTCCAATGCTCGATGATAGGCTTGAGCAGCATGGTGATATTGTTCTCGTTGGAAATAATGATGTCCCAATCTCACTGCTGTTTTGGGGGACAAGATGCGTTGGAATGCACAAGTACTGTTGCCATTGTTTCGTTGTTGACAGAGACTACACGGCTGTTGATTCCTATCCTTACCAGAAGAAAAAGAACAACAACGGCGTATTGCTTCTTGTTGAAATGGTCGATTGCCTTCTCCATTGTTATCATCATCGTCATCATCATCACGTGGGACAGTGCAAATGGAAATCCCTTCCTCCTCCTCCTCCTCATCATCATCATCGCGATCGTACAGTGCTATGCAGTTGATACTTTGGGGAGATGTAATTTCCAAGGACGTATTGGGAAGACAAGAATGACGCAATTCTGGCAACGACGAATTAATTTCTTGTCTTCGAAAAAGCACACCATAAAAGCGGGGTAAATACATGTCTTTTAAGAGTTGTGACAGTCTCATGGCCATGGTGGAAGTAGTAGCAGTTGTAGTAGTAGTAGTTGTTGTTGTTGTTGTTGTATTTCTTGTGGTAGCAATGCCACTACATTTGTTGTTGTTGTTGTTGTTGTTGTTGCTGCTGCTGCTGCTGCTGTTGCTGCTGCTGCTGCTGCTGTTATGGTTGGAAAGCAGCTGTGATTTTAATTTTAATTTTTCAGCAACCGTCATGACTTGGTCGTGCAATAGTAATGGTACAACATGAATCGCGTAACGTTCCAGTGGATGGGGTGCCGATACCAGGAATAATCCACACCGAACCTGATGCAACAATTGTCGAAAGTCCTTCCAAGAAATATCATTTTGAATCCACGTCCATGCTTCCAAACACAATTCATCATCATGATCATCTTGTTCATTCTTTGCTGCTGCTTTTGCTGCTGTTCTTTTGGCTTTGGCTTTTGCTGTGGTTGTACCATTGGAGTCCTCATAAAAAGAAAAGATATCTCGTACACGAGAACCAACACTACCATCGTCAACAATAACAACATCATCATCATCATCATTATCATCCGACGACGTGTTGTTCTCTTGTGACAATACCAAATCAATGGTCACTAAAATGGTATAAATCGACCACTGATTGTTTTGATTGTCATGTTGTTGTTGTTGTTGTTGTGCTCGTCTCAAAAGGAATGACTTGATTTTTGCCATTTGCTGCTGCTGCTGCTGCTGCTGTTGCTTGCGATCTTGGTGCAACATTAAGAGTGGTCCCAGTGGATTATGTTCGTCATGAGTAAAGCGTGGAAGTTCTTCCAGAATTTTTTCCACAGAAGGATCTGGTAGAAACAATGGAACGATCATATAAGGCTGTTGAAGACTTTGGATGATATCTCCCTTGTTCCTTCTTCGTTGTTGTCTATTGGGATGGTGCTGGTGGTGTGGTTTGCCTTGTTTCATCATTCTCGTCTCTCGTACGAGTAGACTAGTACAGTGGTGGAGATGTAGTACTCGTCGAGAAAATGGATTGTCATAACAGCCACCTTTTACTAGTACTACTGTACAAAATGGGGTACTCTACAGGTGGTGGTAGGTGGAGGTGGATTGCTTAGATAGTATCGGGGTACTGGGCCCACTATTACTAGCTAGTCGGCCCAGCGTATCCAAATAAAAAATAATAATAATACTACTGTAGTAGACTACTACTAGCTACTATTGTACGAGTACTACTACTACTACTACTACTACTAGACTACTAACACCACCACCAGCCAGCCCAGGGTACAGTACTACACCATGCCGGCAGACTTAATACTGGAATGAAAGAACCAGTGGGGCGCTGCAGAAATCAATTTTGCTGATAATTGCTATCTAGTACCCTTCCGAGTGCTAAAACTACTACCAGGTACTACTACTAGCTACTCTACTACTAGAGTAGCTACTATACTAGCTACCTGGTACTACTAGTCTACTAGTACTTCTAACTCCTCCTCCTCCTCGTCCAGTATTACTACTGCTACTATTAGCTAGAGTACTCCGTACTACAGCACTCCCTAGCTACACCTACTACTAATAGGCTCTAGTAGCTAGTAGGAGAGACTACTAACATGGTACTCTAGCTAGAGTAGTCTACTAGTACTGGTACGTAGTAGAATAGATGCACGAGTGGTAGCTACTACTCGGAGTAGCTAGTCTAGTAGACCTACTTATTACAGCCAGGTAGACCTAGTAGTAGGGCTTCACGTCTCAACTTTACAATTCGAAAGTAGTCTACTCGTATTGCTTACCGCTACTCGAATACAAGTTACCAGGTACTTATAGAATACACCAAACACTCCACAAGTCCAAATTAGAAAAGGTTCTACCATACCACTGAGAATTCTTGAGTACCAACTAAAGCACCAAGGATGTTCAACAGCAAGAATCATCACCCGAATACTAATAGTAATAGTAATAATAGCAATTCAACTGATAACGATGATAATGCCTACGAGTACACGACTGTGAGACTCGTTAATGACAGATCGATTGATTTGTACGTTTATCATTCGAGAGGCAAGGGAATTTGGAGAAGAAATGATGATAAATGGCTCGAAGAAGGCAGACCCCGCGAATTATCGGCCCTCACTCTCTCGACGTGGAGTTTGCTGAGCACGAGCATTCGCGACTATCAAACTGGTTTACAGCAGTATCTTGGAAGACTCTTGACACGAATGCTCTTGCCCCTTTACGTTGTCTGGTTTGGTTCGCTCTTTCTTGTAAACTTGG
>Ga0100390_10001248_pt1 | contig 22707 bp, 18 predicted proteins | sample CryGeymeta201514_FD_81540 | JGI IMG/M metagenome (GOLD analysis project Ga0100390, IMG submission 81540) | Groundwater microbial communities from Crystal Geyser aquifers in Utah, USA - Crystal Geyser metaG 2015-14 | ecosystem: Environmental > Aquatic > Deep subsurface > Groundwater | place... | reverse complement strand
CAATGAAACTTACGAAGGCAAGGTGCAAATTGCATTGTACGACCTGAGCGGAAGATTGCTTCAATCGGTTGATCAAATTTATCAAAAGCCTATGATCATAACGCTTCCTGACTATGAAGGCATCATGCTGGTTCGCATTCAAAATGAGAAAAAAGTTCAAACACAGAAAATATTCATCCGCTAAAAATCAAGCACTATGAAAAAGATAATAGCTAAATTAAGTTTAATAGCCCTTTTATCCATTGCAAGCACAAGCCTATTGGCACAAGGACCACCGCCTCCTCCGGGAGACCCTTCATCCGGTGGTGGCCCTGTAGGCGGAAATGCCCCCATTGGTTCGGGCATTGCCTTGTTGCTTACACTCGGTGCTGCTTATGGCGGGCGGAAAGTATATCAATACTGGAAAGACCAAAAAGAGGAACTGGAAGATTAATTGCTGTTCTCTCTGAATAATAAAATCTCCCGTTAGCATTGGCTGGCGGGAGATTTTTTGCATTTGGCATTGGCCGTTAGTTTTAAACGTAGGGACGTTAATATTAAAACGATTGAGCATTATTATTTGAATTATGCCGGACAACAGTGATTGTTAATAAAGAACAAAGTATTGATAACTTAGACAAAGGAACAAGATCAACCAGATTAATAATCATAATACCCAAAGCTCGCAGCTCCGTAACACTTACAACTTCCCTCAATCAAAGCATCATTCAACAGTTGGATTTCTTAAAACTGTTTCGCATTTTCAAATTCAAGGATTAAATTAAATTGATTTAATATAATGATAAAATGCTTCTTAAGCGTATTTTTATATCTTTATCGCCCTATTTAACCAATTTTTTACCAATTTTAAAGCTTATGAAAAAGAAAGTCCTTACGATTGTATTAGTACTTTCAGGATGTCTGAGTTTTTCCTTTGCCCAAAATACAGCGCAGAAGAATAACCTTTTAAATCTTGCTGAAAAGTTAAAAATACAAGAAGAAACAGAAAAAGAAGCAGCTATCAGAGTTGCCACCGAAATGGGGTGGCCTATCCGCACCAAGGATGACAACGGGCGTATCACTACCTTGATGCGCCTGGACGAAAATGGCATGCCGATGTATTATACTACCTTTAATGCCAATGGTGCAGCATTAATCAATTCCGATAGGGTTTATCCAAGTGGTGTGGCTGGCCTAAGCCTCACCGGCGCCGGTCAGACGCTGGGCGAATGGGATGGTGGCGATGTTCGGACGACACATATTGAGCTTACCGGAAGGGTAACTGATAAGGATGGTGTGAGCCTTGATGGCATCAACGACCACCCCACGCATGTGGCAGGCACCATCATGGCTTCAGGTGTGGATGCAGCCGCCAAAGGCATGTCGTATGCAGCCAGTCTGGATGCCTACGACTGGAACAGCGACGAATCTGAAATGGCCACAGCAGCTGCTGCTGGTCTCAAAGTGAGTCAGCACTCCTATGGATTGATCACTGGATGGGCAAGTGGCAGCTGGTCGGGTAACAGTGGATGGCATTGGTGGGGCAATCCCACGATCAATGAAACAGAAGATTTTTACTGGGGATTTTATAGCAGTGAGGCCCAGAGCTGGGACAATATTGCTTACAATGCTCCCAATTACCTCATCGTGAAATCAGCTGGTAACGACCGCGGTGAAGGCATCACTTCAGGAACACATTATGTACGAAACCCAAACAATAACTGGGCATGGGAAGCCAGTACCACTGCCCGTCAGCTGGATGGGGGGGCTACAGGCTATCAATCCATTGCCCACTCTGCCACTTCAAAGAACATCATGGTTGTGGGAGCGGTAAACAACGCATCAGCCATGTCATCCTTCAGTGGCTGGGGACCAACCGACGACGGACGCGTTAAGCCGGATATCGTGGCAAAGGGTGTAGGTGTTTATTCTTCACTGGCCAAAGATGGTGATAATAACCCAAGCGATAATAGCTATGCAAGCTGGAGCGGCACTTCCATGTCGGGGCCAATGGTTACCGGTTCGGTGGGTTTGTTGCTCCAGCATCAGGAAAACCTGCACCCTGGCGTGGCATTGCGTTCTGCTACCATGAAGGGGCTTATCCTGCACACAGCAACTGACCTGGGCAATGCTGGTCCTGACTATGTATATGGCTGGGGATTGATGAACACACAGGCGGCAGCAGCCGTAATGACCAGTCAGGCAGCCAACAGCGACCACATCGTTGAAGCCAACTTGGTACAAAGCGAAAGCATCACCTACACGGTGGAAGCTGTTGGCGGAGAGCCCTTAGTAGCCACTATTGTGTGGACTGATCCTGCCGGAACACCTCCTACAGACAATCTCAACCCAGCGGATATCATGCTGGTAAACGACCTGGATCTGCGCATCACCGATGCCGGCAACACCGTGTCGCAACCCTGGATACTCAATCCGGCCACCCCAAACAACGCAGCCACCACCGGCGACAACATCCGCGACAATGTGGAGCAGGTGCGCATTGCAGCGCCCACTGCCGGAGGCGTGTATACCATCACTGTTAGCCACAAAGGGACTTTAAGTAGCGGCAGCCAGCAATATTCGCTCGTGGTTACCGGAAACAGCTCGCTGAGTGCAACAGGATTGGGGCAATTATTTATAACAGAACTTGCTGATCCAAATAATGAAGCTGGTGCGAGATTTGTAGAAATTTACAATGCTGGTGCCTCTGCTGTTGATTTAAGCACAGGCTATGATCTACAAAGATGGACAAATGAAAATGCAATTCCGCAATCAGCAGTAGAATTAACAGGTACGATTCAAGCAGGTGGTTTTTACATCGTCTGTGCAAATCAAACAACTTTTACCTCCACATATGGATTTGCGGCAGATCAAAGTATCGGAACTGGAGGCCCAGCTGATAGCAATGGTGATGACCAAATTGCGTTAAGAGATCCTTCTGACAATATTATTGATATGTTTGGTGTACCTGGTGAAGATGGTTCAGGAACTAACCATGAATTTGAAGATGGCAGGGCTGAAAGAAAAGCAACTGTATCAAGTGGAAATTCTACTTATACATTTTCTGAATGGAATATTTGGAATGACACAGGTGATGCAGGAACTATAAATGATCCACAAGATGCCCCACAAGATTTTGATCCTGGTGAATGGATTGGTGCAGCAAGTGGCCCAACCATCACAGTAAACCCTGCCTCCCTCACAGATTTCACCTACCTCGAAGGCAATGGCCCCTCAGCAGAGCAATCCTTTGCGGTTGAGGGCAGTAACCTTACCAACGATATTACCATTACCCCGCCAACGAATTATGAAATATCAACTGGCACAGGTGGCTCTTTTGTAGCCACCAATCCGATTACAATTGGCCAAGTTGGAGGCACTGTTGGCAGCACAACTATTTACGTGCGTTTAAAAGCGGACTTAGCTGCTGGAAGTTACAACGATGAAAATATTACAGCCAGTTCAACCGGTGCCATCAACAAAGCAATAGTTTGTAGCGGAAGCGTAACTAGCCCTGTGGTGGAGCCTTCCAACCATCCTGCAAACTTTGTTGCAACTGCCAATTCCTCCACAGCCATAACCCTAAGCTGGACAGATTCAGACGCTACTGAGGCTTATCTTATTAAGGGCAGCAGTGTTGGATATGCTGATATCACTGCACCAATTGACGGCACAGCGGAAGCTGATGGAGCCTTAGTAAAAAATGTGGCAAGTGGTGCTCAGAGTCATCAGTTTACCGGGCTAAATGCTGAAACATCGTATTATTTTAAAATATTCCCTTACAACGGCACTGATGCGACCATCAATTACAAAACAGACGGCAGTGTACCAGAAGCCACAGCAACAACTGATGAAGCTCCAGCTACCCCCATCGCCTGGATCAATGAAATTCATTATGATAATGATGGTGGAGATGTTAATGAAATGGTTGAAATTGTCATAAAAAATCCAGGAGATTACGATCTGTCAAAATTCCAGGTGAATCTATACAATGGCAGTGGAGGAACTTCATATGATTCTGAAACGATTGACAATCTGGTAACAGGAAGCTCTGTAGGTGCATACACTTTTTATTCTTGGAGTACTGTAATGCAAAATGGAGCGCCGGATGGTCTGGCATTATCCTATGATGGATCATTGATTCAATTTTTAAGCTATGAAGGTACTTTCACCGCTACAGATGGCCCAGCAAATGGTATTGAATCAACGGATATTGGTGTATCAGAAACGGGTTCTACAACTGTTGGTCATTCATTACAACTAAGTGGTGCAGGTATTGCATATGATGAATTTGTTTGGGAGGAACCAGCAACCGCTACACCAGGAGCTTTAAATAACAATCAGTTTTTGCTTTACGAAACTGTGTGGACAGGTGCCTCAACCACTGACTGGAATACAGCGACTAATTGAAGTAATGGAGTCCCAACTTCTTCTGCAAATACAACTATTGGAAATGCAGAAACAGTAGTTATTTCTTCGTCAACTGATGCCGACTGCTACAACCTCACCCTCAACGGATCACTCACTATCAAGTCGGATGCTGCCGGAACAGGATCCTTGCTCGTTCATGGCACGCTTGACGGCACCGGCTCAACCAGTATCGAACGCTATGTAACCGGTGGACAAGTGCCTGGCAGCGATCCTGCAAAATACAAATACCACTTAATATCCATTCCTCTGGCATCCGATATTCAAGCAGGTGATGTTTTCACTGGTACTTACCTCTGGCATTTTGTTCCCAATCAAACCCCAGAGAATTCCTGGTCAGGAATTACCAGCCTCACCGAAAACCTGGATAATCAAAAAGGATTCCTGTCTTATGTTGCTGATGCAAGTGATAAATTCACTTTCACGGGAACCATGAATAATGGCAGTTTTTCAACTGCTGCTGAAAGCGTTACTGCTGGTAATTTTAAACTGATACCTAACCCCTACCCGTCAGCCATCGACTGGGATTTGGTTGATAAAACAGCTATTGAAAATGCTGTATATTATTTCAATTCAGAAACCGGGAATTATGTGAGCTATTTGGATCCCGATGTCCCTGGAGGACAGCAATATATCCCTGTTGGTCAGTCCGTTTTTGTTGAAGCTAAAAGTGCTGATCCAGTGGTGACTTTTGATAACAGTGTAAGGGTGCATAGCAATCAAGCCTTTTACAAAGAAAGACAAAACTACCAGGATGTAATTAAAATAGCCGTCTCTGCCAACAACTCTTCCGATGCCACCTTTATTCGCTTCCGCGAACAGGCTGATGATACTTACAATGGCTTTGATGATGCCAGTAAGCTGAAAGGTTTCAGTGGCGCGCCACAACTATTTACACATTCAACTGATGGCAAGGCACTTTCTATCAATACCCTGGCTAACAGTCAGGAAACGGTGGTCGTGCCTTTAGCCTTTGAATTGGAAGTGTCAGGTGAAGCCACCTTGAGCTTTGAATACCTCGAGACTTTTGAACCAACAGTTCAAATCTTCCTCGAAGACCTGCTTACCGGTCAGATGGTTAACCTACACGAAACACCTCAATACAATTTCAGCCATGCTGCTGAAAACGACCCGCTGCGCTTCAATCTTCACTTTATGGGAGTAACAGGCATGCAGGATTTGCAGGATTCAGCCAATAACTTCAGGGTGTGGACAAATGAAAACCAGCTTTATGTGCTTTCCAATGAAACTTACGAAGGCAAGGTGCAAATTGCATTGTACGACCTGAGCGGAAGATTGCTTCAATCAGTTGATCAAAGTTACCAAAAGCCTATGATCATAACGCTTCCTGACTATGAAGGCATTATGCTGGTTCGCATTCAAAATGAGAAAATAGTTCAAACACAGAAAATATTCATCCGCTAAAAATCAAGCACTATGAAAAAGATAATAGCTAAATTAAGTTTAATCGCCCTTTTATCCATTGCAAGCACAAGCCTCCTGGCACAAGGCCCGCCAGAGCCACCGAATGATCCCAACGAGGGTGGTGGCCCTGTAGGCGGAAACGCCCCTATTGGTTCGGGCATTGCATTGTTGCTTACACTCGGTGCTGCTTATGGCGGGCGGAAAGTATATCAATACTGGAAAGACCAAAAAGAGGAACTGGAAGATTAATTGCTGTTCTCTCTGAATAATAAAATCTCCCGTTGGCATTGGCTGGCGGGAGTTTTTTTTGGCTGTTTGAAGAGGCTGTTGGCTGTTGGCTCGTATTGACATTTAAACAAAAGTTTTCGTCTGTTTTTTCTGATACAAAACAACAAAAACAAGGAGAACAACCAATGCAACAAAAAACCGCATAGCAACTGCCATGCAGTATTTTATTGATTATCAGCCTGCTAATCAGGAAGCAGCGTCTGCATATTACAGTTCGAAGTTATGTATTATCACAGTGTCGTTGGCAGTATGGATGAAACTGGCTAACTCAGAAACCTGATAAGCAGGCTTATGACAGCTTATGGTAAAGCTGCTCGGAGGCAACTCATCTAACATATAACAACCATCGGCATCCGTTTCGATGCTGTAAGCATGCTCAATCAGGGTGATCACTGCACCAACAACGGCTTCGCCGGTTTGGGCGTTTGTGACCCCGCCACTGATATCCGATTCGGTTGGCAGCTCTGGTGCTGATGGCTTGGGACGTGTCCTGCGAATGATTTGATAGCGCTGCGTAAAGAGCGGATAGTCAGTGGCATGGTAGCGCATATAACGATCCAGCTCCAGATGCAGCTGCTCAAACTGACGACGTGCTTCAGGATCAAAACCCAACGCAGGTAAAGGCTATCTTCGTTGGCAGCAAAGGTGCTTACCTCCATCTCAGCAATGGCTATCGCCCTGCTGATAGATGAGCGGTGAATCACCCTGCTATACGCCTTAAAGCTGTTTTCCATCCCCAAATCGCCCTTGCGACGCGCCAGCAACATCCCTATGTTTAACATCTTGTACAACAAATCATCAAAAAGCTGACTGTTGGCCATGCGCTCAACCCAGACAGTGCTTGCAGGCTCTGCTAAAAGAGTGATCTTTTGCAGCAGCAACTGCGATTGTTCGAGGAATAGATGGCATACCAACAAAGCTTCACTTTTACCCTCGAATACTTCCGGATGTTCTGCGAGAACTTGACGGATCACCAGGATTTTTTGACTGCGGTTAAACGCTGTTTTCATCACTATAAAAGATTAATATGTTCTTATTACGTTGCTTAAAAAAGTAAAAATGTATCATTACTATGTGTATTAATTTATAAATCAAATTATTAACATCAATGTAGGATCAAAACAATGGCGGTACTTTATTGTGGCAAGCATCAAAACCGGCAAATTGAGGCGTGTTTTTTTAATTGAACCGGTATGTTTGCACTGGCCTTATTGGCCGGCATCCTGTCAGCAAGCTTATACCATTAATTACGATCACAATATTCTTACCTGTCATAAAAGGATTTACTCCTACTAAGAGGAATTATGTGACACTTTTTAATGTTTTTGAGGATATTTTTTAGCATTAAAAAAAAACATCAAAAAAAAATCATGAAGTAAGGCATAGCACGTAATATCGCCTCAGGCTGCGCAATGAAGTTGCGCTATTATTTATCCATTCACACAAAAATTGGTATTCAAAAGTTGATTTAGCTTACTTATACAACTTAACGTATTTGAATTCATTTACTTTTAGCGTCTTATTGATAATAGCAGCCTGACCTCCTTATTGTTGCTCATCAATTAAGTCTGAATTTTTTGCAGCTTTTGCAGTTATCCGTCACGCACAAAAATTAATGGGATAGCCCTTAAGCGATTGCAATATATAGGCTTCGATGTATTTTATAATGAACTGAATTTATACAACCTAAACCCATCAACGCATGAAAAATTTAAGATTGCTCTTCGCTTTTGCAGTTCTTAGCCTCGCTCTTACAAGCTGTAAATCAGAAAAGACACTAATCCCTGAAGATTGTACAGGGGTGCACTGGTCGCATCACAGCAGCGAAGACGGGCAGGATAAATGGCCTGAGCTATGCAGTGGCTATAGTGCTTGCGGAGGTCAAAGCCAATCGCCTGTTAATATCGCCGGTTTTGTAACGGATACCAGCCTGGCTGATTTGGTTTTTAGCTATGCCACAACACCCGCTGATATCGAAAACAACGGGCACACCATAGAGTTTGCCTGCGAACAGGGCAGCACCTTAACAATTGGATCACAGCAATATAACTTATTGCAATTTCATTATCATGCCAAAAGCGAACATCAGGTAAACGGCATCAACTATCCCCTGGAGGTTCACTTTGTACACCAGGCATCAGAAACAGATTTTGCTGTGGTAGGTGTGTTCTTCGAAGCGGGAGAGGCCAACGAATTATTTTCGGAATTCCTGACTCACTTCCCAACGGAAAAAGGCACTTACGCAGATACTACCGAAATTGAACTGGCAAATCTTTTGCCGGAAAGCAAAAGCTTTTACCATTACAGCGGATCATTAACAACGCCTCCATGTTCTGAAGTAGTCAGCTGGTATGTTTTAAAGGAAACAATCACTGCATCAGCCAGTCAATTGGCGCAACTGGAAGCTATCCTGAAAAATAATTACAGAAACGTTCAAAATTTGAATGGCAGAACGATCTATAGCAAGGATTAAGCAATCAGGAAAGCCTGCTGCCAGGCAACAACAAGCCGGTGACCTGCTAATGTTGCGAATGAAGTCGCATACTTACCAGCCTCTGGCAAAAACCGCATGGCTATGGCAAATCGGTATCAGCCGGAGGCTATAATCCCAACGTGATTTAAGTGAAAATTTTACACTGCTTATTAGCGTTGTCTTCTTAAAAATACTAACGTAACTTTATCCTATTATCAGAACATTTACCACAAGAAAATTAGCCTTGGAGAGACCGTCAAACCATTTCAACTTCAATGCCTTGTTCTTCCATAGCACCAACCATTTCTGTTGATGCTTTGTTGTCAGTAATTATTACATCCACGTTGCTGAGCGGGCAGATATGGCCAAAACCTTTGCGCCCCAGCTTACTGGAATCGGCCAGCACAATAATTTTCTGTGAAGCATTGATCATCTGTCGGTTCAATGCGGCCTCATGGGCATTGGTGGTGGTGAGTCCAAAATCAAGATCGATTCCATCAACTCCCATAAACAACAAATTGCAACTAAAGCTTTGCAGCATTTGCTCGGCTAATGAACCAACTACCGACAAAGAGCTTTTACGCACCATTCCCGAAAGCTGAATGGTTTCTGTTTCGGGCTGTTTACTCAGTATATCCGATGCAATAAGCGAAGCAGATATCACTGTGATGTTACCTGGGCTTTTTATTTGTCTTGCCAACTCGTTAATCGTAGTGCCGGAAGCCAATAAAATCGTATCGCCATAACTTATATAAGAAGCAGCACGAATGGCTATTCGTATCTTTTCGGAGGCATTAATCTTCTCCTTTTCTGATACATGCCTGTCAGTTACATAAGGATTCTGCAGGCCGGCACTCCCATGCGAACGATAAACCAGCCCCTTTTCTTCGAGTATGCTCAGGTCTTTTCGAATCGTCACCAGAGAGGCTCCGGTTTTTTCGCCAAGCTTTACAACACTCAGGAATTTCTTTTCCTGCAATATTTCCAAAATTTGTTGATGCCTTTCGGCCATAAGCTGTGCCATATTTACTCCTTTTTTACAAAGTTAGTACAAATTTTCTTTTTACGAAACTTCTTACAAATAAAATCACAAAAAATAATTAGTCATAACTAACTGATTATCATTATTTATTAAAATATATTTAATTTTTTATTATTTTTACTTGCTTTTTATCTTTCGTTATTTATACTTTTGCTTTCGTATTATAAATTAAACGAAAGTAAAATGAAAAGAAACGAAATGCTTCGGCAGGTAAAAAATCAAACCAAAGCTTATGATGTGCTCATCATAGGCGGTGGCGCAACCGGAATTGGAATGGCATTGGAAGCAGCGAGCAAAGGCTACAGTACTTTACTGGTCGAACAAGCTGATTTCACTAAATCAACATCCAGTAAAAGCACGAAATTGGTGCATGGTGGTGTACGCTATATGGCTCAGGGCGACTTGGGCTTGGTACGTGAAGCCTGCACAGAACGTGGCCGGCTGGTACACAATGCGCCCCACCTGGTTAAAAATCTATCTTTTATCATTCCAGCCTTTGGTTTGTATGATGAAGTGCTTTATACCGCAGGCCTTATGTTTTATGATTTGCTTGCAGGCAAATACAGCCTTGGCAGATCACTGCGCATTACGAAAAAAAATACCTTAAAAAGAATCAGTACGTTAAAAGGAAAGAAAATTTCGGCAGGTATTCTCTACCATGATGGTCAGTTTGACGATTCGCGACTTGCCATTAACGTGCTTCAAACCGCCGCTGAACTGGGTGCTCATTTGCTCAACTATGCCCAAGTTACAAAACTTACCAAAGATAAAAACGGTTTTGTTGACGGGGCTGACATCACCGACCTGGAGAACAATACCAATCTTCATATCAAAACAAAAGCCATGGTAAATGCAACAGGGGTGTTTGCTGATAAAATTATGCAGATGGATCGCCCCGAAATGCCGGGCATGATCAAACCAAGCCAGGGTGTGCATATCGTTCTCGACAAGAGCTTTCTGCCGGGCGATGACGCACTGATGATACCCAAAACAGATGATGGCAGGGTGCTCTTTGCTGTGCCATGGCACAATAAAGTTGTTGTAGGTACAACCGACACTCCTATCGAAAGCGCCTCACTGGAGCCTGTTGCCCTGGAAGATGAAATTTCGTTTATCCTCAATACCATGGCTAAATACATGGAAAAGGCTCCAAAACGCTCGGATGTTCGCAGTATTTTTGCTGGCTTAAGGCCTTTGGCAGCTCCAAAAGGCGAAGCCAAGAAAACCCGCGAAATTTCAAGAAGCCACAAAATTATCGTTTCACCCAGTCATCTATTCACAATTGTAGGTGGCAAATGGACCACCTTCAGACGGATGGCAGAAGATATGATGGAGAAAATAGAACAAACAAAATCGTGGCCTAAAAAAGCATCACCCACCAAAAATCTCAAATTGCATGGATACCAAAAAGATGTTGACCGCAGCGATCCATTGTATGTGTATGGCAGCGACAAAGCACCCATGATGGCACTGGCCAGCGAAAAAGAAGCTTTTGAGGGATTAATCAGCGATTCGTTTCCTTTATATAAAGCACAGGTAGTGTGGGCTGCTCGCCACGAAATGGCACGCACAGTGGAGGATGTTTTATCGCGACGCACACGCTGTTTGCTGCTCGATGCCCGAGAATCAATCCGCATAGCACCTCAGGTGGCCCACATACTGGCAATGGAACTGGAAAAAGACGAACAATGGGCAAAACAGCAAGTGCACGAATATGAGTTAGTGGCACAACAGTATTTCTTAAACTAATACAGATAAACATCACTTTTAATAACTAATAAATAACCTCAATGGAACATTACATGCTCGCTTTTGATCAGGGAACCACCAGCTCAAGGGCATTGATTTTCGATCGCAGCGGAAACATACGCGCCGTTGCACAAAAAGAATTCAAGCAAATTTTTCCTCAACCGGGTTGGGTAGAACACGATCCGCATGAAATCTGGTCGTCGCAGGCCGCCGTGGCTGTGGAAGCTATTACCACACTTGGAATCAACGGTAAGCAGATTGCCGGTATTGGAATTACCAATCAGCGCGAAACTACTGTAGTTTGGGATCGCAAAACCGGCGAACCCATATACAATGCCATCGTGTGGCAGGATCGCCGCACAGCCAATTATTGCGATAGCTTAAAAGCAAAAGGTTTGGCTGGCACGATCAAAGCAAAAACCGGCCTCGTTATTGACGCCTATTTTAGCGGGACAAAAATCAATTGGATTCTCAATAATGTGGAAGGCGCACGCGAAAAAGCCAGCAAAGGACAGCTCGCCTTTGGCACTATCGACACATGGCTTATTTGGAAGCTAACACAGGGCAGACGCCATGTGACCGATGTAACCAATGCCAGCCGCACCATGCTCTACAACATCAATACGCTGGCCTGGGACGACGAACTGCTGGAGCTGATGGACATACCCCGCTCCTTGTTGCCGGAAGTAGCTTCGAGCAGTGAGATTTATGACCATACCAATACTACGATATTTGCTTCAAAAGTACCAATAGCAGGCATTGCAGGTGATCAGCAAGCTGCGCTATTTGGCCAGATGTGTACCGACGAAGGCATGGTAAAAAACACTTATGGCACCGGCTGTTTCATGCTGATGAACACAGGCCAAAAGCCCTTTATCTCAAAAAATAACCTGCTTACAACTATTGCCTGGCAAATCGACGGACAAACCACTTACGCCCTCGAAGGTAGTATTTTCATGGGGGGTGCTACAGTGCAGTGGCTGAGAGATGGATTGGGAATCATCAAAACATCACCCGAAATAGAAGAGCTGGCTTTAAAGGTGAACGACAGCGGCGATTTATTTTTCGTCCCATCATTCACCGGCATGGGCGCTCCACATTGGGATCAATATGCACGTGGCATGATGATTGGCCTGAACAGGGGAACCACACGTGCCCATATTGCCCGGGCAGCATTGGATGGTATTGCACTTCAAACCATGGATGTGCTGGAAGTAATGGTAAAAGATGCTAATATTCCTATTAAAGAATTGCGTGTTGATGGAGGTGCTTCGGCTAATAACCTGCTGATGCAGATACAAGCCGACCTGCTTGGAATTCCGGTTGTAAGACCACAAGTTATCGAAACAACTGCAATGGGAGCTGCTTATCTGGCCGGCCTTGCCGTTGGTTATTGGAACAATTTGGATGAAATTAAACAGCAATGGCAACTCGACCGCAGTTTCGCCAAACAAATGGATGATGCTGCCGTGGCTGCTAAAAAGGCTAAATGGCAGGATGCTGTGATACGTGCGAAATCCTGGATAAAAAACGACTAAAAACTCAAAACACTACAACAATGGAAAAAGCATTAATCTATGAATTTATTGGAACAGCAATCCTCATCCTGATGGGTGGAGGCGTGGTAGCCAATTCTATCCTAAAGCAAACAAAAAGCAATGGTGCAGGCTGGGTAAACATCGCCTTTGGCTGGGGTTTAGGCGTGTTTATTGCCGTAATTGTTGCCGGCCCGCATTCAGGCGCTCATATAAATCCGGCTGTTACAGTTGGTTTGGCAACAGCAGCTTTGTTTCCGTGGGCCGATGTATTGCCCTATATCCTGGCGCAGCTTGCAGGTGCTTTTGCAGGTGCTGTTTTGGTTTACGTCTTCTTTCGCTCTCACTTTGATATTACCGAGGATAAAGAAGCTAAGCTAGCCGTGTTTTCAACCATGCCTGCCATCCACCATCGCTTCAATAATTTTGTAGCAGAGATGATTGGCACTTTTGTGTTAATCTTTGTCATCCTCCACTTTAGCAGCCCTACTTTAGAAGCTTCCACGCTGGCAGAGGCAAAAATTGGTTTGGGATCAATAGGTGCGCTGCCTGTGGCATTGTTGGTTGTTGGCATTGGCATGTCGCTGGGCGGTGTAACCGGTTACGCCATCAATCCGGCACGTGATCTGGGACCTCGTATTGCACATTATTTATTGCCCATAAAAGAAAAACGCGATAGCGGCTGGAGCTATTCGTGGATTCCTGTCGCAGGCCCTTTGGTTGGTGCTGTGATTGCGGCATTGCTTTACCTTTTTTTACTGAAAATCAACTAAATTAAACTTGTTATGAAAAGCATACTCACCCTTATACTCATTTTGATTGGCAGCACACAATTGATTACAGCGCAGAGCGAAGGCAAATTTGATGTTGGCCTGGATGTAAAAAACATGCACTACTGGCGGGGCTTGCGCGTGAGCGATGGACTGGTAACAGCCCCTACGATAGGCTATTACAAAGGTGGTTTTTCGGTTTATGCATGGGGCGGCATGTCAGTAAATGGCAACTACCGCGAAGTAAGTCATATCATTAGCTACGAAACAGGAGGTTTTAATATTACCCTGCTTGATATCTTTAATTTCTCGGGTCAGGATAATCCGGAGTTTTTTAACTACGACAAAGATGAAACCATACATCTTATTGACCTTTCGGTAGGCTATCATTTTGGCGAATCATTTCCCTTAAATATCAAAGCAGCCACCATTTTGTATGGCAACGACCGCCTTGCCTCAGGAGATGCCCGCTATTCCACTTATTTGGAAGCAGGCTATGGATTCAGCTTGCACAACACTAAAATTGAACCTTTTATGGCCTTCGGCACCACATTGGCTGCTGATGCCGTGTCTGGACTTTATACCGGCAACAAAGCTTCAGGAATTGTTCAGATAGGGCTTATGGTAAGTAAAAAAGTTGAATCATCATTAGTTAGCTTTCCGGTAGATGTAAAACTGGGTTATAATCCAACCCTCAACGAAAGCGCTATCGAAATAAGTGTTGGAATATTTTAAGGAGGCTTTGAAGAGGCTGTTGGCTATTGGCTGATGGCTATTGGCTGATGGCTATCAGCTTTGTGAAAGAACCCCTCGCTGTCTGCCTTTAGCAATAAACTTGGTGCTGTCAGGCAGGCAGAAGAGGTTCTGCCATGAAATTATAAGGATTTGATGGCTTTTCATCTTGGCGTTAGCCCCGCTAATCGGGGGCTCTTTTTGACTCATAAACAAAGGTTTACGTTAGTTTTTGCTGATGCGAAACAACGACAACAATCACAACAACTACAAGCAGGACAACAAAAAAAACACCTCCCCACTCTCCTGCTTATTTCAGCAGCTCTTCCAGAAGTTTGATCTTTTCCTTTGAAACGGAATCAATTTTTTGAGGTGGAATTTTTAATCAACGAATCAAGCTTTTGCACTTTCTCGCTTTCTCTGTTGATTAATGAATCAAGTGCCCACACTTTATCTACTTCCCTGTTGATCAATGAATCCAACGACTCTGTTTTGTCTTTTAAATCATTGATACGACTCTCTGCTTCCTGAGTCAAATTGCTGTAGGATGGCAGCAGCAACAGAGATATTAACGACAAAAAATAAATTTTTAAATTTGTAATTGCCTTATTTTTAAAAGATTATTGTTTTTTATGAAATGAAAGCCTTAATCAATTGCACTGAAAAATGCTGCAAGCTTGGTTTCGTCGAGATGTCTGTTTGTTCTTACGCTGCTGCATAAATCAATACCAAAGGGCTTTACCTGTTCTACGGCTTCTTGCACATTATCCTTATTAATTCCGCCGGCAAGAAAAAGTGGGATGTTAATGCTTTCTCTGATCTGCCTGCTCAAATCCCAATTGTGGGTTCTGCCTGTTCCACCAAGTTGCTTTACTTGTAAATTTGGATTTCCGCTGTCGAGCAAAATAGCATCAACAAAAGCAGATACTTCAATGGCTTCCTTCACGGAATTATGATCAATCACATGAATTACCTGAACCAGTTTCACCCCTGGAAGCTCGTCTCTTAATCTTTGATATTGATCCAATTGAATTCTATCAACAAGCTGAATTGTAGTAGTTTGAGTCCTATGATGATGTGCAAGGATATCATCAGCTTGTGTTTCGCTGGTAAGCAGAAAAGTAGCAACCGACGGCGGAATTATCCTGACAATTTCATAGATCAGCCTATCAGCTATCACACCCGGCCCGCTGGGCATTTTACCCACCAAACCGATAGCAGACGCCCCATATTTTATAGCCATAAGGGCCTCGGCTTTACTGCTGATGCAACATATTTTTACGCTTGGCCTTGTCATTTTTTTACAGTTTAATGTTTACTTTTCTTTTCACCTATAACCTTCAGAGCTTTAGACTTTCAGTCATTCGACTCCCCCCCCTCAATCTCTCAACTTATAATTCTCTGTGTTGATCAACTTGCCGTCCTCATCAAAAAACTCCCACACCCCATGTTGAAGGTCATTTTTATACTGTCCTTTGGTTTGTATCTGTCCGTTAGGGTGATAGGTGGTGTATGAACCATGAAGCCTGTCCTGCTCATAAAAACCCTGCGTCATTACTGTACCATCCTCAAAATATTTTGTCCATGGTCCATTGAGCTTCCTATTTTCGTAAGTCAGTTTTTCGGCGGGCTGTCCGTTTTGAGGATAATAGGTTACCGAAAGGCCGTGTTTGATATCATTCCGATAGGTTTCGCATGCAATCACAGCGCTATCGGCGGGGCTATAGAAAGTCCAGACACTGTCTTTTTTCTGATTCAGATAAACCCCTTCAGCCAGCATAAAGCCCGTTGAATCAAAAGCCTGATGATAGGCTTTACGGCCTGTTGGGTCGAAACGATTGGTAGCCTTGATTCTCCCGGCTTCGTCATAATACCTGAAAACGCCCTGAGGCCTGTCGTTAGCAAACCTGCCTTCGTAGCGCAAGCTTCCATCCACATGATATCCCTTCCAGATTCCTGTTTTTTGGCCCTTGTCATCCATCTGGTTTAGCGCTTCCTGTGCCGATGCCAGTTGCGGAATCAGCCAGCCGCCCCAAACGATTAAAATCATTTTACTCAAAAGCGAAACCGATAAATATGTTTTAAAATTCATCATCATGCTACTTTGTAATGCTTACCCTAAATAACGTATTTTTGCCAAAAAACTTATTTGTGTCTGAATATTCTTCTATCCTCCTCGAAAATGCCGTGAATGAGTTGTCACGTTTGCCTGGTATCGGCAAGAAAACGGCGCTGAGGCTGGCCTTGCATCTTTTACGCGAAGAACCTGCCCGTGCCGAAGCGTTAGCGCATTCACTTACGCAGATGCGCAGCCGTATCCTGCTTTGCGAACGCTGCCACAACATCAGCGACACGCCCGTATGTGCCATCTGCTCCAACCTGCGCCGCGACGAAAACAGCCTGTGTGTGGTAGCCGATCTGCGCGACGTGCTGGCCATCGAACGTACTGCTACCTTCAACGGTTTGTATCATGTGCTCGGCGGTGTTATCAGTCCGGTCGAAGGTATCAGCCCTACCGACCTGCATATCGACAGCCTGATCAGGCGCACGCACGAGGAGCATTTCAACGAAATCATCCTCGCGCTTCCAGCCACTATCGAAGGCGACACCACAAATTATTATATCTATAAACAACTTCACGATTTTAATGGAAAAGTAACGACGATCTCAAAAGGCATTGCCATCGGAGATGCACTTGAATATGCTGACGAAGTTACCCTGAGCCGTTCCATCCTCAACCGAACAGCCTTTCAGCTGTGAGAACTATTCTTCATGAAAAAGCTCCAGCTGATTCTCTGTTACATAAAAATTAGGCGGCACATCATAGGTATAGGCCGTGATGAAACGTCTGATGTTGCGCTTGATAAGCTTGTTGGGTGTGGTTTTGCGAGCCTTGCAATAGTTCAACAGCGACTTATACTGTCCTTCGGTAAGCTTAAAAGAAATCGTTTTAAACTTCCTGCGTCGCCTTTTGGCTGATTTTGATCGTTTTGCCATGCGATTATATTTTTCGGTGTGCGAATATAATACTATTCCTGCAAAACAAGAAATCAATCAACGGAACTCATCATTTGCTGTGCCACAGTAATCATTCGTTGTGCCAGTTCATCAGCCTGTTCGGATGATTTGGCTTCGCTGTAAATTCTGATGATGGGTTCGGTATTGGATTTGCGCAGGTGCACCCAGCCGTGTTCAAAATCAATCTTAAGCCCATCGATAGTGCTAAGCTCTTCGTCGGCATAGTATTTAGCAAGCCTTTCAAGTAAAGCATCCACATTAGTTGTGGCATCCAGCTGTAGTTTGTTTTTCGACATATGGTAAGCCGGATATGTGGCACGCAGTTCGGCACAGCTCATACCTGTTTTGGCCAGATGTGTGAGGAAGAGCGCCACACCCACCAATGCATCGCGCCCGTAATGCAGCTCAGGATAAATCACCCCGCCATTGCCTTCGCCACCTATCAGGGCATGCGTTGCCTTCATCAGCTCCACCACATTAACCTCCCCAACAGCCGATGCTGCATAGGAACCGCCATGCTTTTGCGTTATATCGCGCAGTGCCCGAGAAGAGGATAAATTACTCACCGTGCTGCCATTTTGATGCTGAAGCAGGTAATCGGCCACGGCAACAAGGGTATATTCTTCGCCAAACATCTGTCCGTTTTCATCCACAATAGCGAGTCTGTCCACATCCGGATCAACCACAAAGCCCAGCGAAGCCTTTTCTTTGCGAACAAGTTCAGCAATCGCTGTAAGATGCTCGGCCAAAGGCTCCGGATTGTGCGGAAACTTGCCATTAGGATCACAGTAAAGGGGATAAACCACTTCCACGCCAAGAGCCTTGAGCAGAGCAGGAATAGCCAGTCCGCCGGTTGAATTCACAGCATCAACAGCTACTCTGAAACCTGCCTTGCTGATAGCTTCGCTATCGACCATTGGCAGTGTGCACACCATTTCGACATGCTTATCGATCCAGCCCTCTTGCTTTTCGTAGCTTCCAATCTCATCAACAGTTGCAAAATCAAATTCCTCCTTTTCTGCCTGTTCGAGCAACCACGCTCCTTCGACTGCCGAAATAAACTCACCTTTGCAGTTGAGCAGCTTAAGCGCATTCCACTGTGCAGGATTATGACTGGCAGTGAGGATGATACCACCATCTGCCTGCAAAGCAGGAACAGCAATTTCCACTGTAGGTGTAGTGCTCAGTCCGATGTCGATCACATTTACACCCATAGCCTGCAAACTACCGCATACCAGTTGGTTGACCATAAAACCCGATATGCGGGCATCGCGACCTACAACCATTTTAAGTCGGCCTTGGCGATTTTCTTTGCGGATGAGCTGCACAAAAGCAGCTGTAAATTTAACAGCATCAACAGGTGTGAGGGCATCACCGGGTTTACCGCCAATGGTGCCCCGAATGCCGGAAATAGATTTGATTAATGTCATGTTATTTATAGGCTTAGTTGGGCAGCAAAGGTAAACATTGCCCCTTAATAAACCATTTTAAGGAAAGGCTATTTATTAAGCTTTTGATGCTAATTCATTATCTTCGCGACACAACTTAAAAATCTACAAACTATGACGCCCAAGCCTGCGCCATCGCGTAAAAATTTCTTCGACCGCTTTCTGCACTTCGTTGAAGTAGGCGGCAATGCCCTGCCTCATCCAGCCAGTATTTTTGTTTTACTGGCTATTTTAGTGCTGATCCTTTCGTGGTTTGGTCATCTTTTCGACTGGACGGTACTACATCCAGCCACCAACGAGCGGGTGCATATGGTGAATCTGCTGTCGAAAGAAGGCGTTCACCGCATCTTTCTGGATATGGTGGATAATTATACGGGTTTTGCGCCGCTGGGAATTGTAATGGTAGCTCTGCTCGGTATTGGTATAGCAGAAAGCAGCGGCTTGGTTGGCGCGGCAATCAGGTTGCTGGTAATAAAAGCACCATCGTCGCTGCTTACTTTTGTATTGGTTTTGTCCGGAATCCTTTCCAATATGGCTTCTGATCTGGGCTATGTGCTCATCATTCCGATGGCAGGAATTATTTTTCATGCCGTAGGACGGCATCCCATTGCCGGTATGGCCGCTGCTTTTGCCGGCGTGTCGGGAGGTTTTTCGGCCAACCTGATGATTGGCACCATAGATCCTTTGCTGGCAGGTCTTTCTACCGAATCGGCGCGCATCCTCGATCCTGACTATTATGTGTTGCCAACAGCTAATTACTATTTTATGGCCGTTTCCACCTTTTTAATTGCTTTTCTGGGCACCTGGATCACCAATAAATTTGTTGAGCCACGCTTGGGTAGTTACACAGGCGATGTGCCAAAGGAACCAATCAACCCACTCACAGCACAAGAGCGGAAAGCACTACGATATACTTTTTTGATGTTATTGGGTTGGCTTGGCTTTATTCTGGCTACCACCCTGCCCGAAAACGGTTTTTTTAGGGGTCCCGAAAACAGCATTCTGCGCTCGCCTCTGCTCAAAGGATTTATTGCGTTGCTGTTTTTTGCTGCCGGAAGTTTGGGTGTGCTTTACGGCTTTATGAGCGGAAAATTCAAAAACGATGCCGATGTGGTTAAAGGTATGGTTCAAAGCTTTAAGACACTTGCAGCCTTTATGGTTCTGGTATTCTTTGCAGCTCAGTTTGTTGCTTATTTTAAGTGGAGCAACCTGGGTTTGATCATCGCCATAGAAGGCGCTCATTTCCTGCAAAATATTAATCTGGGCACAGTACCCTTACTCATTCTTTTTGTCCTGCTTTCGGGATTTATCAATATGTTTATGGGAAGTGCCTCAGCCAAATGGGCTATTCTGGGGCCGGTTTTCATTCCTATGTTTATGATTCTTGGCTTTTCGCCCGAGCTTTCGCAGGCTGTATTCCGGGTAGGCGACAGCATCACCAATATCATTTCTCCCATGATGAGCTTCTTTGCCTTGATTATCGTTTATTTTGAAAAATACGACAAAAAGGCCGGTATTGGCACATTGATCTCTACCATGCTGCCCTATTCACTGTTTTTCTTTGTTTTTTGGACCGCCCTTTTGATTGGCTGGGTGCTGCTCGAAATACCACTTGGACCTGCTGCACCGGTTCATTATAGGGGATAGTTGAGTTATTAACAAATTCCGCATTTTAACCGTTAAAAAAAAATGTTACAGCTATTGCTTAAGGCTTTTTGAGGCTGTACTTTTGATGAAGTTTAATAAAGTCTTAACCGTTAAAATATTATTCTGGGATATTTAACTTAATTTTGCCCTGAATTTGGAGAAGAATTTATGAGCGAAGATTATCAATGGAATGATGATTATCAGGTAGAGCTGCTGGCAAGCAGGTTCGAAGAGATGCTCCATGATGGAAGTCCTGTATATTTTGATGCTGAGGAGTTTGAGGTTTTGATCGATTATTATCAAAACGCTTTTAACAACGAAAAATCGCGCATGGCCGTTGAACTGGCTATGCAGCAGCATCCTTACAATACGGCACTTAAAGTGAAGCTTGCCCGTCAATGGGCCAGCGAAGGACAATTTATCAAGGCGCTCGAACTGCTTAAAGAGCTTGAAATTACCGAGCCCAACGATGCCGAGCTCATTATGACCAAAGGAACGGTTTACAGTATGATGATGGAGTTTGGCAAGGCCATCGATGAATACAAAAAAGCACTAACTCTTGCTGACAGTGAAGACATCGAAGACATCTATGCAACAATAGCCTTCGAATACGAAAATCTTTCGGATTTTGAGCATGCCCTCGATTACCTCAAAAAAGCATTGCATATCTCCAAGCAGCCTGAGCAAGTACTTTCGGAAATAGGAATGGTATTCGAATTGCTTAATGATATGGATCAGGCGATAGCCTTTTTTAATCAACAAATCGATACAAACCCTTACAGCACAGCAGCCTGGTTTAATCTCGGACTGGCTTTCTTCCACGAAGAGCTTTACGAAAAAGCCATTGATGCCTTTGAATATGTGCTGGCTATCGACGATAAGCATATAATGGCACTCATCAATATTGGCCAGTGCCATGAGGCTATGGAAACCTATGAAAAGGCCATCGACACTTATCACGAAGCCCTGACTATCAACCAACAGGATGCCAATATTTTTTATCGTCTGGGCGAATGTTTCGAAAAACAAAATCGTAACACCGAAGCGCTTACACATTACCAAAAGGCCACACAGATTGATGAATTTATGGCCGAACCCTGGGCAGGCATTGGTGTTATTTTTGATGAAGAAGGCAATACCAAAACGGCAATAAAATACATGCAACGAGCTATTGAACTGGATCAGTTCAATACAGAATTCCTGCTGATAAAAGCAGACATGCATATCAAACTGGAAGAGTTTAGCAAAGCCATTGACTGCTTCAAAAAAGCCGAAGAGCTCGATCCAAATGATCCTGACCTGTGGGTGGAATATGCAAACCTTTATGTGTTGCAACATCAATTCGAAAAGGCTTCTCAAATCCTGAAGACAGGCCTTATTCATCAACCCGAAAACAACAGAATCCGTTATCGGCTTGCTGCCTTATTGTTCAGACAGCGTAGTGAGGTTCAGGGACAATTCTACCTCGAAACAGCACTTGAGTTAGACTACAATGGTCATCAGGAGTTTTTAGATTTTTATCCGGGCGCACTCGAAAACATGCATATTGTAGATATGATCAGCATGTATGCGCCAAGAAATTAATGCAACAAAACCAGACAAACAGCCACTTTGAATTTGACTATGCAAAATCTATCCATTGGTGGACTTAAAACATACTTTCGGGAAGGAAAAACACGCGGACTAACATTCAGAAAAGAGCAACTTCGGCTACTCCTGAAACTTGTAACATCTTACGAAGCACGGCTGCTGGAAGCACTTTATAAAGACCTTGGCAAATCGCCCTTTGAATCTTACGCCACTGAGATTGGCCTGCTTAGAGAAGAAATCAAAAGACACCTCAAAAACCTTGATCACTGGGCACGACCACAATATGTAAGCACACCGCTTGCTGCTTTTCCGGCCAGCAGCCACATCGAACACATGCCTTATGGCGTTAGCCTGATCATCTCGCCCTGGAATTATCCTGTTCAGCTGGCCTTATTGCCACTTGTCGGGGCTATTTCTGCCGGTAATTGCGTTGTAATAAAACCCTCCGAATATAGCAGCCAAACCGCTGCCGCACTGGATGAAATGATCAATACCAATTTTGACCCTGACTACATTCGCCTCGTACAGGGGGATGCTGCGACAAGTAAACAATTGCTGGAAGAACCTTTCGATTTTATTTTTT
>Ga0100390_10001233_pt1 | contig 22813 bp, 25 predicted proteins | sample CryGeymeta201514_FD_81540 | JGI IMG/M metagenome (GOLD analysis project Ga0100390, IMG submission 81540) | Groundwater microbial communities from Crystal Geyser aquifers in Utah, USA - Crystal Geyser metaG 2015-14 | ecosystem: Environmental > Aquatic > Deep subsurface > Groundwater | place... | reverse complement strand
CAACCTCGCACAGGCCAACGAATTCAAGATTATCGTCGATATGCCCTCAGCGATTGAGGAATACCGCAGCCTGCTGGCTCTCCACAGCAGCCCGGTCTGGCTGCACCCCGAGTGGTCGCAACGCGACAACAGCGCAGTCCTGAATGCAATCACCGACTGGGTCAAGGCCCACGGCACCCCCTACCGGGCCGGTTGGCAGCTGCACAAGCCCTACCAGGCTGATCGACTGGACCCGCAGAGTGCAGCATCCGCCCCGCTGGGTGGAAACCCGGATCAAGGGTGGTGAGTCGAGCCTGGCAGGATGAATCCGCCCGACTACTCTTTGACCTTGATATAGGCTTTAACAATTTTCTGGTCTTCCACCGGCTTATCACCAGCGCCGGTCTTGGTTTTCTCGATTTTGACCACATTATCATAGCCTGCGACGACTTTGCCGAAAATGGTATGCTTGTCATTCAACCAGTTTGGCTTGCTGGTGGTAATAAAGAACTGGCTGCCGTTGGTGGTGGGGCCGGAGTTGGCCATGGCCAGCAGACCCAGCTGATCAAAACGCAGCGCATCGTTGAATTCATCGGGGAAGGGCTTGCCCCAGATGGACTGGCCACCCGTGCCGGTGCCCAGTGGGTCTCCGCCCTGAATCATGAAGCCGTCAATCACCCGGTGAAAAATCAAGTCATTGTAATAACCGTTCTGGATGTGTCCCACAAAATTGGCCACCGCCAGCGGTGCTTCTTTCGGATAAAGTTCAATCTCAACTTCGCCCTGGGTGGTTTCCAACACGGCGATTATTTTGTCTTTTTTTGTCCACTCTGCAACGACTGATGCAAATTCAGCCATCTCCGCTTCCCGCTGCTTGGCCCGCTCGGCAGCCATGGCCGCTTCGGCAGCTTGCATCCGCGACTGGATCGCGGCCTGGAAGGCGGGCATCTTTGCCTCAATTGCCGGGTCAATTTCTTTGGCTGTGGCCCCCTTGATGAAACCATCGCGAATACTATCCGCTGCTTCTGCACCGAAGCCCAGTTGCTGGACACCGGACTGCATGGAAATAAACACGCCGATCTTCTCCAGCGCACCTGCCGAAAAGCCGGGCAAGTCCGCAGCCGCCGCTTGCACCGCTTCCGCGCGGGCCTGCGCCTCACCGAAAGCGGCCTGCACTTCCGTCTGCGGGAGTGCCGCAATATCGATTTCACCGAGCAGCGCCTGGTGCAAGCCTCCGGCCAGGGCGGCCACTTCGGCCTGATTGAGTTGCAGGGAACTGACCCCGCCACTCAAAGCCGTCAGATAGCCCAACATGTCATGGAGTTCTGCTCCAGCGAGTGCTGCCTCGGGCGCGGCTTGGTCAACAGCAGGAGCGGACTCTTCAGCCCACAACGAGGCGGCGCAAAAAACAAGCGCCGAGGCAAAGAAACGATAGATAGATAGTTGATGCATAATTGTGGTGATCATAATTTCGGATAACGGAAAAGCATGGAGCGGGTCGAGGTCAATAGTGTTCCCGAAGCGGTAGAGACCGCTGGCCAGAAAAAAAGTTCAACCTCCCAACCCGTATCGATCCATCCGCTTGCGCAGGGTCGCCCGGGTCAAGCCCAGTATCTCAGCCGCCTTGATCTGCTTGCCGTCCGATTCCTCCAGCGCACGCCGGATCAGTTGCCCCTCCGCGTGTTCGAGAATGTTGTTCCCCTGCTCCGCCCGCAGTTTTTGATAGACCGCATCAAATGGATTGGCGGCGACAGCCCCCAGCAGTAGCTCGTCCGTTCCCGACGCCGGATCTGGCAGCAGCGACTGGCCCGGTAAATCAGCGGTGGATAGCGGCGAGATGCGCGACATTACATCGGCTCCGACTGCGGACAGGAGATCTCCCGGCAGGTCTTTGATCAAAATCGTATCGCCCTGCGCCATCACCGCACTGCGGTAAATCGTGTTTTCCAGCTCACGCACATTGCCCGGCCAATCATATTGCTGCAAAATCGTCAGTGCTTCCGGCGAGATGGAGCAAACATGCGCCTTACGCTGCTGGATCAGTCGTTTGAGCGCGAAATCCACCAGCAGTGGCACGTCCTCCATCCGCTCACGCAGCGGCGGCAATTGAATCCGCACCACATTCAAACGGTAGTAGAGATCCTCGCGGAAGGTCTTGTCTTTGACCATCGCCTCCAGCGGTTTATTGGTGGCTGCCAGCAAACGCACATCCACCCTGGTGGTCTGGCTGCTGCCCACCCGCTGGATTTCACCCTCCTGTAGGGCGCGTAAAATCTTGGTCTGGGTGGTCAGTGCCATATCCCCGATCTCATCCAGAAAGATTGTGCCCCCATCACACAGCTCAAACTTGCCGATGCGCTGGCTGGTCGCCCCGGTGAACGAACCTTTCTCATGGCCGAACAATTCACTCTCGATCAGATTTTCGGGGATCGCCGCACAGTTGACCGCGATATACGGCTGCTGCGAACGTAAACTGTTTTGATAAATGGAGCGCGCGATCAGTTCTTTCCCTGTGCCGCTTTCGCCGGTGATCATCACCGTCACCTCACTGGCAGCCACCTGCCCGATCATTTTAAATACCTCCTGCATGGCGGCGGAACTGCCAATAATCCCACCATCCACGTCCTCCTGACTGATCCCCCGCTGGTTCTCTCCTTTATTGGCCTTTGCCAGGTCACTCGAAGCCGCAACTGCCGCCTCGGTGATGGCAAGGATCTTCTTCAGATCAAAGGGCTTCATAATGTAGTCAAAAGCCCCAAACTTCATCGCCTCAATCGTGGTCTGCGTCGTCCCATAAGCAGTCATCAAAATGATCATGGTGTGGGGATTGATCCCGCGCAAATGCTGCAGGGCTTCAATGCCGCTCATGCCCTCCATCCGATTATCCAACAGGATCACGTCCGGTTTCTCGGTCTGCGCCAGCTTGATCCCGGCTTCCCCGCTGGACGCCTCACAAACCTCATAGCTTTTACCCGAGAAAACACGCTGCAAGGAATAGCGCAAATCGTCATCATCATCGACGACCAGAATCTTGGGCTTGGAGGCTGCTACTGACATAATTGTTACAAATCGCCGCATACTGTGGTTCCCTGGTCGGGAAGGCAAGCGTGATGCGTCAAGGATTTGGTTCCAACATCATGGCCGGGCCAATAGCAATTGACTGGCTCGCTGCAATATGATCAGGAGACCAACAGCGATCACTAGCCCGCAGCAGACAGCTGTTGATACTTCGCCCACAAATGGGTAAAGGACCAGGCGAAGTCGCGCGGGCGCTCCAGAATCCAGCGGTTCAGTGCATCGGGATGAATCCACTGGCCCTCGCTGACCTCTTCGGGATCGAGGCAAAAGGGGCCCTCGGAGTGGCAGCGATAGACCCAGACAAATTCATTGCCGGTCTGGCGGCAGGCGGATTCCTTAAAGACCCGCTCCAAGTCAGCCGGCTCATTCAGACCAATTTCTTCACCCAGTTCACGGTGGGCAGCACTATCGTAATCCTCGCCACTATCGACATGGCCTGAACAGGAACTGACCCACTTGCCGGGCGCGGTGTCCTTATTCATAGAGCGTCGTTGCAGGTAGAGTTCTCCTTTAGCATTGAACACAAATACATGCACCGCACGGTGCAACAAGCCCTCCCGGTGCACGACTGAGCGTACTTCAGAATGAAGGACACGGTCGTACCGGTCAACGACATCAAAACGTTCTTCGGAAAAGATCATGGGGAATACGGGGCGTGGCAGAAGATAATTCATAAAAGCTGTAAAATTATTTGAAAACAATAATATACCGATGACACAGCCACCTTACAAAAAGTTCAAATTCGGGTTAAATATGCACTCTCCAGCAGCTGCGGCGCAACCGCAACACCGACACAGCTCCAACCACGCTCCAGCCCGGAAGGTCTCAGGCCGGCGCATCACATTGGCCCCCTCCGGAACAGCCGGGCAATCCCGAATTTTTAAGCAGTTTACATATTACGCACCAGGGCCTTCTCGATCAGCGGCAGCATCTTGCCACGGCGGAACAGCGACACCTGGCCGGTGCTGCCGGAAACCACAATACAGAGACAGTCCACCGCCTGGGTGATCGCGGCGGCGGCGGCATGGCGGCTGCCTAGGCCGCCGGGTAGTTCGTGATTGTAGTCCGGCGGATGCAGCAGCGAGCCGGCGGACACCAGCACGCCGTCGCCACGGATAATGAAGGCTCCATCGATGGAGGACAGCTCCTTGACCGTCTCATCCATGAACGGATTCAGGATATTGCGGTCCTCATCTTTGTATCCATAAAATGGATTCAGGATCAGCGGCTTGGCATATTCTGAAATTTTATCCGCGTTCCCCAGCGCGAACAGGCAGCCCACCGGATGCCCTTCACGCCCCTCGACCGCCAGCTCTGTCGCGATCCCAAGTATCCGTTCGATAACCTCCGGCTTCACACTAGCCGACAGCATATCGTTTTTGGTGGCAAAGACCGTCTGAAATTCACGCTCAACATCCACCACCGTTATGCTGTCGAATTGATTGCTCTGGCGCAACCCGCCGACACAGCAGAGCCGATCGTTACTTTTGAACACGCCACGCGTAAGACCAATCAGCACCGCGCTGCGAAGTTGCGAAAAGCGTTCGTTGCTAAAGGACCGGATAGACAAAACCGCATCAACATCTTCCCTTTCGCTTGCGGCATCCGAACTGCCCTGGGCAATCAGCACGGTTTTAAACCCTTTAAAATTAGGGCCAAAATCGACGCCGCCACCAAACGTGTCGCCAAACACCAGCACGGTGGAACAACCGGCCCCTTTGGCAATCTTGGTCGCCTCCCGCAGGATAAGATTGTTAAAGCGGTTATGCCTGCGCTTGGGTTTTTCGCCCTCGCCGCTGAAGACCTGCTTCACCTCACGCCGGAAGTCAGCCAGCTTCTGCGCCGCATTCAGCCGCCCCATCTGGGTGGCATCCTGAAAGACCCTGGCCAGGGCAGCCAAGCCATAAAGATAGCTGCGGGCGTTTTCCGCCGCCAGCAGCAGGAAGACATAACGAATGTTCCGATAATCGGACTGCCCGTCATAGTTCAGCCCCTCAGTGCAACGCCCGACTGCGATCATGTAGGGGCGCTTCATCGCAACCCGCGTATGCGGCAGGCAAACTCCATTTCCGAGATAAGTCGTCATCTGCTTTTCCCGGTCGAGCAAATCACTCAGCAGACGTTTCCGGCTTAAACCCTTTTCTTTGGTAAAATCACAGACTTCCAGCAGCTCCGCTAGTGCCCCCTCAAATTCTGTGCTGGTCAAGTCAATGACCCGGGAAACGGCGATGTAACGGTCGATGCGCATCGTTTATTTCTCCCACGCAATCGCGCCCTTCTTCAGCTCATAGACCAGCCCCAATACCAGCACGAAAAGAAAGAAGAAAACCGGCATCAGGATGGGGAGATTGGCCGCCAAAAACTCGCGAAAAACCAGCACCCAGGGGATCAGGAACACCACCTCGATATCGAAGAGAATAAACAGCATCGCAGTCACATAGAACTTGACCGCAAAACGGGCATGCGCGGAACCCTCTGCCAGCATGCCGCACTCGTATGGCGAATCCTTGATTGCACTGGCCGTGCCCCGCTGCCCGAAAATATGCGAAACAATCAGAATCACCGCGCCAATGCCACTCGCGATGGAAATCTGAACCAGGATAGGATAATAGTCTGCTATCGACATAGAATACACCAGCAAGGCGGCTTTGAACCCAGAGACAAGGCGTTTCTACCGAAAAGGCTCAATTTTATGTAACGACTGCCCCCGTGCTGTGCTCGCTTGTCGAGCGCCCTTGCAGTTTTGGCCGTGCTGCGGGCATTGGACCCACCGGCAAGCGGACACGCCACATAGCGCGGGCGTCCGGCAAGCGGACACAATACATAGCGCTTCGACTCCCGGACTATCCTGCCTCATAGCGCGCCATCCACGCACGGCTCCACGCATCAAAGTCACCCGCCTCAATGTGTGCCCGGGCCTGGGCCATCAGGTCGAGAAAGAAGTGGACGTTGTGGATCGAGAGTAAGGTATGCGCCAGCAGCTCCCTGGCCATTACCAGGTGGCGCAGGTAAGCGCGGCTGAAATGACGGCATGTGTAGTTGTCGGCCTCCATGATCGGGGCGGCGTCGTGCTTGAAGCGCTCGTTCTTGAGATTCAGCGGCCCGTCCGGGGTAAAAACAGTGGCATGCCGTGCCAGCCGGGTGGGCATCACGCAGTCGAACATGTCCATCCCCAGCGCGATCATGCGCAACAGCTGCGTCGGCGTGCCGACGCCCATCACGTAGCGTGGTTTGTCCCGGGGCATGACCGGTGCACAGGCCGCAACTTGCTTGAGCATATCCCCCTCCGGTTCGCCTACACTGACCCCGCCTACCGCGTAGCCGGGAAAGTCCATCTCGGCCAAGGCCTGTCCGCAGTGCTGACGCAGATCATCAAAAGTGGAGCCCTGGATGATCCCGAAGACGTGGTGCCCACTGGCCAGAAAACCGTCTGCCCGCGCGTTGGCGAGAAACTCGCCCGCCCAGCGGATGGTGCGCTGCACCGCCTGCTCACAGGCCTCACGCTCGCAGGGAAAGGGCGGGCACTCGTCCAGCACCATCGCGATATCCGTATCCAAATTGGCCTGGATACGGTAGCACTCTTGCGGGTCCAGGAACAGCTTCCGCCCGTCAAGGTGCGAGCGAAACTCAATGCCCGTCTCGGTGATCTTGCGCAGCTTGGCCAGACTAAAAACCTGAAAGCCCCCGCTGTCGGTCAGAATCGGTCCCGGCCAGTGCATAAACCGGTGCAGCCCGCCGAGATCGCGGATCAAGTCCGAACCCGGACGGATATTCAGGTGGTAAGTGTTGCCCAGAATGATCTGCGCCCCCACCTCCCCAATCTGGGCCGGGGTCATCCCCTTGACCGTCGCCTGTGTGCCGACCGGCATAAAGATCGGCGTCTGGATGTCGCCATGCCGTGTCTTAAACCTGCCATGCCGTGCCGCCCCGGATTCGTGAAGTAAAGTAAACATGGAGAGAACGTTGCTGCGAGTGCTTTCGCACGACAAGACCGGATTTTATCCAATCCCAGCGCGGCGGCTCGTTTACGATTAAAGCGGAAACGGAATGATTGAGAGGGCCAGTGCCGCGAAGCCCAAAAAGAGGAAAAACCCGACCACGTCGGTCACGGTCGTCAGCATGATCGCCGAGGCCAGCGCCGGATCGATCTGCAGCGCCTTTAAGCCAAAGGGAATCACCACGCCAGCCAGACCGGCAGCGATCATGTTCAACAGCATGGCGGCAAACACGACGAGACCCAGTGCGAAATTCTGTTTCCATACCCAGGCCATCAGCCCAACCACAATTCCAATCGCCAGGCCATTCAAGACTCCGACAATCAGCTCTTTCAGCAAAATCGCCTGCTGTCCCTTGTCCGGCACATCCCCCAGCGCCAGCGAACGCACCACGATAGTAAGCACCTGCGTACCGGCGTTGCCCCCCTGCCCCGCGATAATCGGCAGAAAAACTGCCAGCACCGCATACTGCGCAATGGTGCTTTCAAATATCGCCACCACTGAACCCGCCAGAAATGCGGTTAACAGATTCACATACAACCAGGGCAGCCGCTTGCGCACCGACTCCTGCCAGGGGGTCGAAGTGCTTTCCTCACCCGACAGACCGATCATCCGCTGCATGTCCTCGGTGGCCTCCTCTTCCATCACATCCATGACGTCGTCAATCGTGACCAGCCCGCGCAAGCGCTGAAAATCATCCACCACCGGCACCACCGAAAAACCGTAGTGCTTGAACATGCGGGCAATTTCCTCCTGGTCGGCATGCACCGAAACAGCCCGCACCTCCCGGATCATGATGTCCCGCACCAGTCGATCCGGTTTACTGAACAACAGATCCCGAATCCGCAGCACGCCGCGCAGCCGCTCATTGGTGTCGGTCACATAAACATAGAAATACCCATCGGTATGATTCAAGTCTTCCATCCCGCGCAAGCGCTCAATGGTCTCTGAAATCGTCAGATCTTCACGGACCGAAATCACTTCGGCCTGCATGATGCCACCCGCCGTGTCTTCCTCGTATTTCAACAAGTCGGCAATCTCGCGGGCGTCGCCGGGAGGCAATTGCTCCATGATCTTTTCCAGCCGTTCGGGCGAGATCTGGCCCAGCAAATCGGCCACGTCGTCGCTGAACATCTCCCCGATGATACCCGACAGCCGCGAGACCCGCATCGACTCAAACAGGAGCACCTGCGTATGACTCGGCAGTTCCAGAATCACATCAGAAGCCAGCGTATCCGGTAGCTGTCTGAGGATGGAGCGGGTCTTTTCAATCGCCAGATCCCGCATTTCGAGCGCGATGTCGTGCGGGTGCTGAGCCTTCAGCGCCTCTATCCATTCGGGATCATCGATCCGGGTCAACTGTTGCTCCGCCAGCTCTTCCATAGAGCTACTTATTCAATCTGCCGCCAAAAAAGAGTAAAGCCACGAAACGATCTATTTAACGAAACAGCAGCACCGGCCGCTTGGTGTTGCGGATCACCGCATTGGTGGTGCTGCCCACGATCATCTGTCGGATCCGCGAGTGGCCGAAGGCTCCCATCACTAGCAGGTCGGCATCGTCCTGGTTGATCGTTGCGGTAATCTCGGTATCGGCGTCGCCGGAGCGCAAATCAACTTCCACCTGATAGCCGGCAGCCGATAGTTTCGACTCGGCTGCACGCAGCGAGCTTGCGTGTTTTGTTCCGGGTTTGCCGACACAAAGAAGGTGACAGGTCAGCCCCTGCAGCAATGGCTGCGACAGTAAATAATCCACCGCCTTATTGGCGCTGGGACCACTATCGTAAGCGAAGACAAATCGTTGCATCGGCCAGACCGCACTCGAAGCCACCAGCACCGGGTGCTGACACACGCGGATGACGCGCTCCAAATTGCTGCCGAGATGTCCCTTGGAAAAATCGGCATGGTTGCCGCGTTTGCCCAGAACGATCAAGTCGGCCTCCGAATCGTATTTGTCAATTGAGTCGCTCAGTCGCTCATGGCGCTGCATGGTGCTGACCCGTTTCACGCCAGCCTCACGCAGACGCTGCATGGCAGCGTCAAGAATCGCCTGACCACGTTTTTGTGCAAGCCTGGCACGGGTGGCCTCGAGTTCCACCAATTCCTCTATCAACGCGGTGCGGGCACCCAGTCCGATACTGCCGCTGAAGTCGGCATTAAGCGGATCCTGATGCAGCGGGTCGAGCATGTGCAGCACATGCACCTCCGCATCCAGGCGCCGGGCCGCCCAGGCGGAGTAATGATAAACACTCTGCGCGTAAACGGAACCATCGGTGCAAGTGAGAATTCGTGTCATCGTCTGATTACTTTGATTGTTAGCTTGGAACTTAATGTGCGCCCTGCTCATTCATCCCGTCCGGTTTGTCGTGTCGGGCGATGCGGAGCACCAGTGTCTTACTGGCTTCATTCATGCCGTGCAACTCCACAGCAGTGCCTTCGCGGCGAAATTTCAAAACCACACGATCCAGCGCATGCACCGAGGAGAGATCCCAAAGGTGGGAATGCGTCACATCAATCACCACTTTTTCCAGCACTTCCCTGAAATCGAAGGCCTCTGTAAAGCGGCTGGCCGAAACAAAGAATAACTGCCCGTAAATGCAGTAAGTGCGCGCAGTGCCGGCAATGTTGAGTTCGGAGCGGATGTCCAGCAGTTGGGAGACCTTATAGGCAAAGAACAATGCACTCAGCAACACGCCAGCTCCCACCCCAATCGCGAGGTTATGCGTAGATACCGTAGCCCCCACCGTGACAAACATGACCACGCTGGAGGTCCGGTTATGCACCTTCAGGTTTTTGATCGAGGACCAACTAAAGGTGCCAATCGAAACCATAATCATCACGGCCACCAGGGCGGCCATCGGGATCTGCTTGACGATATCGTCAAGCACCAGGATCAGAATCAACAGAATGATCCCGGCCGAAAAAGTCGAGAGCCGCCCACGCCCGCCGGATTTAACATTGATGATCGACTGCCCGATCATGGCGCAACCCGCCATACCACCGAAGAACCCCACGCCGATATTGGCGATCCCCTGCCCGGTGCACTCGCGGTTCTTATCGCTCGGCGTATCCGTCAGATCATCCACAATGGTCGCGGTCATCAACGATTCCAACAGTCCAATGATCGCCAGCGGGATCGAGTACGGCAAGATAATCGCCAGCGTTTCAAAGTTGAGCGGGATACTCGGTAGCAAAAACACCGGCAGAGTCGCAGGCAATTCACCCTTGTCACCAATGGTCGAGAGACCGTCCAACCCGAACCCGATGGAGACCGCTGTCAGCACCACAATACATACCAGCGGCGAAGGCACCGCCGTAGTCAGCCGCGGGAAGCCATAAATAATAACCAGACCAGCCGCCACCATGGCATACATTAGCCAGCCCTGCCCGGCAAACTCCGGCAACTGCGCCATGAAGATAAGGATCGCCAGGGCATTGACAAAACCGGTCACCACGGAGCGGGAGACAAAACACATCAAATCCCCCAGCCTAAAAACGCCGGCCAGCACCTGCAGCATCCCGGTTAAGATCGTTGCGGCCAATAGATACTCCAATCCATGTTCCTTGACCAGCAATACCATCAGCAAAGCCATCGCCCCGGTCGCTGCCGAGATCATGCCCGGTCGTCCGCCCACAAAGGCAATCAGCGCTGCCATACAAAACGAGGCGTAGAGTCCGACCGCCGGAGCGACTCCGGCTATGATGGAGAACGCGATCGCCTCCGGAATGAGTGCAAGTGCCACCACAGCCCCCGCGATGATGTCTCGCCGCGGGTTGGCGAACCATTCGTTGAAATAATTAGTTTTGGTCATTGCTCAATCATGTCACAGACAAAGAAGAGGGGCTGCGAAGTCAGCTTGCCTGCAGCACGCAGACTCTTCACCCAGCCGGATCAGCTCCTGGACTCGCTAAAAAAGTGGCGGAGCAAGCGGAATTCACCGCCATCGGTCAAGCGCAAGTTGCCCGTTGAACAGAATTGCTACTGGAGCATCCGCGACATAAGCCCTAAGGCATCAACTCCACCCCAAACTTCCTGCCAATCCAGACCGTCAGCAGGAAACTGGCAAAAGTCAGGGCCACCCCCGCCGCCATGGTCAGCCAGAAGTTGCAGCTGCGCCGCAGCATCCATGGGATCAGCGCGAACATCGGCAAGGTCGGCACCACATACCAGAGCGTGTAATAGGCGTGGTTGGCGATCTTCTCGCTGCCCTGCTTCTCGACGTAGAGCCAGATCATCACCAGCATCGTGACAAAGGGCAGCGAAGCAATCAGGGCACCCACCTTGTCCGTGCGCTTGGCAACCTCGGAAACGAGCACAATGATCAGGGAAGTGACGAGGAATTTGGTAATCAGAAATGCCATAACAAGAATAATTCGCACTGTATGATCTAGCAATTGAGGGCAAATTTTCGACAAAATTCTCGCGGCACTTTTACCTTGCCTGCCTGGCTACTGCACGCATTTCGCAGTTGCCAAGCTATCCTCTAAGATTTGGCTTCATCCTATACATGCTGCGTGAATTTGCCATCATCCTCCTGCTCACTGCACTGGGCACGGCTTACTCGCTGGTCAGCGGCCTGGCCCCGCTGCCCTGGGCTGAGCCGGAACTGGCAGCGGGCGAGATCCGTTTACAAGATGCGCGGGGCTTGGACGTCATTTGGGTCGATGCCCGCAGCGAGGCGGAATTTGCCGCTGGACACGCCCCGAATGCCCTTTTCTACCATGCAGCCGATGCAGCCGATGCAGCCGGGAGCATGATCGAAATCCTGGAGCAGTGGCTCTTACAGCCGCGGCCCATCATCGTTTACTGCAGCGATGTCGGCTGTGGCACGAGCCAGCAGGTCGCGGCAGAATTGCGGGTGAATCTTCCGGATGCTGAAATTTACAGTCTGAAAGGAGGTTGGTCCGCATGGTTGGAATAGACACCCGCACTTGCTTGAGCCTGCTCGCCCGCCTGCTGCTGGCCGGTGTCTTCATCAGCGCCGCGCTCCCGAAGATTCAGGACCCGCTTGCCTTTGCGGTTTCCATCGATGGCTACCGCATCATCAGCGGCAGCTGGGCCATGGCTGCCGCCACCGCACTCCCCTGGTTGGAACTGGTTATCGCCATCGGCCTGCTTACACCCTGGCTGCGCCGCGCCAGCGCTGGGATCATCGCCGGCCTGCTGGCACTTTTTATCTCGCTCCATGTCAGCGCCTGGATGCGTGGACTCAATATTAATTGCGGCTGTTTCGGCTCCAGCGCAGAAAGCCCGGACTACGTCTGGCTGATTTTGAGAAATCTCGCCTTGTTAATCACAACACTCTTTATCTTACGCGTCGCTGCCGGGAACAAGCATGCGCCACAGCACACTCTATAACTTATGCGTCCATTATTCTATACACTGTTCTTGCTGAACGTAACTATCGGCCACTTACTCGCCGGCTCCAGCCTCAGCTGGGACCACACCGAAGTCAACCTGGAGATGGAACCCGGGCAGGAGGAAATCCGCGCCAATTTCCAAGTGACCAACGCGGGCGACGACCGCATCCGCATCGCCCGTGTCAAGACGAGTTGTGGCTGCACCGGCTCAATCATCGACCGCAAAATCCTTGAGCCCGGTGATGCGACCACCATTACCGCTACCTTCAATAAGGGTAAACGCCAGGGGCTGAATCGCAATCGGCTGGAGGTCTTTATCGACAGTCAGCCTAATCCGGTGGCGACCCTATACATGAATGTGCAAATCCCGGAATTAGTCGCAGCTGTGCCGAAAATAGTCTATTGGAACCCTAGCAGCACTCATAGCGAGCGCCGGGTCGTGCTCAGCCTGGATCAGCGCTACGTTGATAAAATTATCCGCATTGATTATGACCGCAGCCTGCTGAATGTTGTCGAAGAAAATGACCCGCAGAATGAAGCAAACCGTATCCTGCGGATCAGCCCCAAGTCTTATGACAGCCCGCTGCGGTCAACCATTCAGGTCTTTGCCGTGGGTCCAGGAGGCCAAAAAGCCGAGGCCAGCATTATGGCCTTTGTGCAACCCTGACTGTAAGCGATCCAGCCGCTATTTGCCGGACACCTGGTTCTCCTGCTTGAGCCTGGGGTTCTTGTTCTTAGCGGATGTTTTCTTCTGCTTCTTACCACGCAAAAGTTTTTTGACTTTCTTGCGCTGGTCCTCGCGTACAATGTAGCCGATACACTTTCCCGCCCCACAGACACAGGGGTGGTCGAGAAAGTGCTCCATGTCGTAGCCATAATCGTAGGTGAGTTCTTCGCCTGCCGCAATGTCTTGACGCGCCACAATCCAAATCTCCCCATCGTAGTTGATCGCCTCACAATTCCCATCACAGGAATGGTTCATATAGCGGGCGGGGTTGCGGCCACGGCGTCCGTCGAGATCCCATTCTTCGTCGAGTTCAAAGATATACACCAGTCCGGCCCCGGTCCGGCGCGCTTTTTCCTCCCACTCCAGAGCCCGGCGGGTGGATTCTTCCTTGGAGATTTTTTCGCCCACATACTGGATGATATCGGTCCCGGCTTCGATATCGGTCGTGGCAAATAAACCACGCTTGTGGATCGGCGAGGCAGCGACTTTGCAGAGACGTTTAGGCATGGTTTCAGATCGGAACCGGCTACACCGGGTCGGGTGGTTGGATTCTAGGAATTTCGGAGTGTTGAAGTTTTTGAAGTAGTCCCGAATGCCGGGCAAGTATTTAGCCCCAGGACCAGGTTTCGTTCCCGCAATATTTTCAGGTTTCAAGTCTCCGCCTTCAGCCCTCGAAAGTCTCCGCCTTGAGCTCCCGGTTCATCAGGGCGGCGATGGCTTGTTGGGGTGGCATCCCCTGATAGAGCACGGCGTGAAGGGTGTTCAGTATCGGTGCTTCGATGTTGTGCTGCGCGCAGTAGCGCCGCATGCAGTCTGTCGCACGGTAGCCTTCGACCACGGTCTTTTGTTGCTGAATAAGCGCTTCCGGCCTGGCGCCCTCGCCGACTTGCTGGCCAAAGGTGCGGTTGCGGCTCCACTGACCGGAACAGGTGGCCACCAGGTCGCCGAAGCCGCTCAGTCCGTAAAAAGTCTCCGCCTGTCCGCCCAGCGAAATGCCGAGTGCAACCAACTCATTCAGGCTGCGGGTCAGGTAGGCTGCCTTGGCGTTGTCTCCCAGTTGCAAGCCGTCGCACAAGCCGGCCCCAATGGCATAAATGTTCTTAAGGGTGCCACCCAGCTCGGTGCCGCGCACATCAGCCGAAAGATAGCAGCGCAGCGTGGCACTACTGAATGCCTCCTGATAGTGCCGGACATCCGGCAAAGTTGCCGGTAGAGCGAGCACGACGGCGGTGGGCTGCGCGGCGGCGACTTCACCGGCATAAGTCGGCCCGGATAGCACCCCGCAAGGCAAGCCGGGGAGCGACTCTTCCAGAATTTCCGCCGGTGTCTTGAAGCTCTCCAGTTCGAACCCCTTACACATCACCAGGCACAACTTTAGCTGGCGGGCCGCACCGAGATGCGGCCGCACCTTATCGGCCAGTTCGCGCACCGCCTTCGACGGACAGGCAAAAAACAGCACGTCCGCCTCCATCAGCACCGGACCGATTTCATAGCCGATCTGGATCCGATGCGGCAACAGGAAGCCGGGCAAATAAGCCTTGTTTTCCCGTGACGAAGCAATCTCCAGTGCTTGCTCCATCCGGCGTGGCACCAGCGTCACCGAGTGTCCACAGCGATCAAGATGCAGCGACATTGCCGTGCCCCAGGCACCAGCTCCTAAAAGACAACAATTCATGATGGAAATTTGTGGTTACGCACATCCTCGGCAAAATGGGTAAAGGCTTGTCTCACCTCGTGGCCAAGCTGTGCATATTGGCGCACAAAAGACGGCACGTAGCCGGAGTTCATCCCCAGTAAGTCATTGCAAACCAGGATTTGACCGTCACAATGCGGCCCGCTGCCGATACCAATCAGAGGGATCCGCAACTGGCTGGCAATCGCTCCGGCAACCGTGCCATCCATCATCTCACCAATCAAGGCGAAGCAGCCGGCCTTTTCCAGTGCCAGCGCATCATCCACCAGCACAGTTTTTTCCGTGTCGCTGCGCCCAAATTTGCGGTAGCCACCAAGTTGGTAATAATTCTGCGGCAGCAGGCCAATGTGGCCCAGCACCGGAATTCCGGCCTGAACGAGACGCTCAACCTTGGGTGCCATCAACGCCCCACCCTCAATCTTGACCGCCTCTGCACTGGCCTCCTGTATCAGGCGACGGCAGGCCTCCAGCAATCTGGAAAAATCATCGTGCGCGACCGTGAAGGGGATGTCTGCCACCAGCAGCGCTCCAGGCTTGGCCCGCGCGACTGCAGCTGTGTGGTGCAACATCATCTCCAGCGTCACCGGCACCGTGGTCTCAAACCCGAGTTGGGTCGTGCCCACCGAATCCCCCACCAGAATAAGATCGACCCCCGCCTCGTCCGCGCAGCGCGCCATCGGGGTATCATACGCGGTAACCGCCACCACCGGGCGCTCGCCTTTTAGCAGAGAGATCGTTTGACTCGTTATTTTATCCGCTTGCATCGATTAAATTTGAACTTCCATTTAAGAGGACTGAATTTGCTTATGCGAACCAAATTTACCCTAATCCTAGAAGTCCAGCATGCTACACCTTTATTATAAATGGCGCTACGAGCGCAAAGCCCGCTCCGGTGCCTTTGAACTGCCTAAAGCGGGCGCCGATGGACCGGGAGAAACAATCAACCTCGGCAGTTACCTGTCGCAATTGTATGGGCCAAGACGCGGCTTCAAGCATTACGACCTGCCCCGTAAACGGCGGAAGATCATGCGCAGAGTAGCCATCGTGTTGGGCATCGCGTTACTGGCATGGATCACTTACGAAAGCATTATCGCACTGGCACTGCTGGCCAATTAACAGGCTTTCGGGATTTTTAACGCATACTGGCATGTGCAAGAGTGCCTGCCAGGGAAGAAATTTGGGCTCAGACCTCAACACAGTCGCAATTGCCCGAGCAAGGCGGAAAAGTCATCCGGCAAGCAGACAGTGAAGCACATCTCTGCACCAGTCACAGGGTGCGCCACCCGAAGCTCGGAGGAGTGGAGCATCACCCGCGGCACGTCCACCGTCTTGAGGCGCCCTGGCTTAAAGCCATATGTGAAATCCCCCAGCAGTGGGTGGCCAAGCGAACTTAAGTGGACACGGATCTGGTGGGTGCGTCCGGTGTGAATGACGCAGCTGATCATCGACGCCGCATGGCCAAAAGCTGCTTCCTGTTTCCAATCGGTGTGAGCGGCGCGACCGTTTTTCTGCACTGCCATGCGGGTGCGCACCACCGGATGACGCCCAATTGGCTCGCGACAGGAGCCGGAACTTTGCTTTGGCACACCCAGCACCAATGCGTTGTAGCGCTTGTAAGTCTCCCGCTGGCTGAAGGCGGCAACCAGTTTATAGTGAGCCTGATCCGTTTTGGCCGCCAGGATCAGACCGCTGGTTTCCTTGTCCAACCGGTGCACAATCCCCGGACGGTCGGGAGCACCCACGCTGCTGAGCTGCCCGCCGCAATGATATAAAAGCGCATGTACCAGGGTGTCCTCACCCGTGCCGCTGCCGGGGTGTGTCACCATGCCGGAGGCCTTGTTGATAACAATCATCGACTCGTCTTCATAGACCACCTCAAGCGGGAGATCCACTGCTCGCGGCGCAGCCTCAAACTGCGGCTCTTCCAGCACCGCCCGCAGCAAGCCGGGACGAACGATCTTACAGCGTTTATCGATAACCACGCCGTCAAAAGTCACTTGCCCGGCATCAAAGGCTCGTTGCAGACGCGCCCGGCTGACATCCTCAAACTCGGACGCAAACAGCTTATCCGCGCGCGCCGAAGCCGTGTCTTTCGGCACAGCATATTCCAAAATACGTTCAGACATACTCCACGCAAACATACATCAGGCACTGGTGCAATCCTTCTGGCATACCCTAAAACATCAGCCAAATACCTGTTTCCCATGCCCCTGAATTGTCGCCAAGTCCTGCCAGTCCGCACCGCGCAACGGCTTGACCTTCGGCGGATACTTTCGCCGCTTCTCCCGTTGCCAGGCCCCAACAAAACCGCGCACAAACTCCTGACTGCCCAGAATTGCGCCATCCGTAAAGTAACGCACCCGGCAGCGCAGCACCGTCGCCCTAGGCAACAACGCATCCTCCCGCTCCAGCACTTGCAGGGCCTTTTGTCGCGCTGTCTCCGACAGCCCCGCCTGCCCTGCGCGCTTGCCGAAGATAAGCTCCCGGTGCATGCGCAAAGCATCCGCCAACAATAGCTGCTCACGCCCGGAACCATCCGCGTAGGCAGCCCAAATGTCACAGATACCCTTCTTTGCAACAGCCACGCCAGCCACCGCCTCCGCATAAGCACAGTAACGATAGTCCTTAGGATCGTCCACCAGTCCCGCCCGCACCGGATTTAAATCGATATACGCCGCCATCGTCTGCAATGGATTCCCCTTCCCCTCCACCAGCACACTCTTGAAACGTTCCGCCCACAAGGTGCCGAAGCGCTCATGTGAACGATTATACCACACCGAGAAACGCTGCTTCAACGTCTTCATGTATTCCGAGACGTCCCCCATCCGCTCCAACAGCTTTCGCCGGATCGCCTCCGCCTCCGCGCCGCCCTGGGCCAAATCCTGCTCCAGCACTTTAATCGAAGCCGTCTGATACTTCGTCGGTTTCGGATACAGCACCCGATAGCGCCGCAACAGCTCACCATCCGGGACTTCCGCCTGCTCCGGCACCCGCACCAATACATGGAAGTGGTTCGACATCACACAATACGTCAGCACCTCCACCCCGCAGAAATCCGCCACCTGCCAGATCATCTTACGCAGCACCTCCTTCTCGCGATCCTTAAACAAGCACTCCCCATTCACCGTCCGCGTCATCACATGGTAAACCGCCGAACCACCTCCCAAAACTTTCAAACGTCGTGTCCTCATAGCTATTTTTTTTTTGTTTATAGAAAAATATAGAACAAAAAATCCAACACAGTCAACTACATTTAGCCTGTCCCATTAATTTTGTATATTGGTAATCTATATCGTTAGGCGCTATTAAGATATGCTTCGGGCGTGGGTGCAATCGCGTGAAATCTGCGCTTTCAATTCGTCCACCGAATCAAATTTCTGCTCGGGGCGGATGAACCGCAACCACTCCACTTCGATGGCGTCGCCGGCATCGAGCCGGGTCGTTTCCAGTCCGTGAATTTCCAGTGCGGGGCTCTGAGCGGAAGCCGCAACGGTCGGCTTGACTCCGTAATTGGCCACGCCGGGCTGCCAGACTGCGGAAGAATCCACCGGGCGGAAGCGTACCAGATATACCCCAAAGCGCGGCAGGCATTCAGGCTGCCAAGGGAGATTCAGGGTGGGAAAACCTATCTTTCGCCCCAGCTTCGCGCCGGACACGACACGGCCTGAGCTAAAATAGTGATAGCCCAGCATATCATTGGCTGCGGCCAGATGCCCGGCCTGTAAGGCCTGGCGGATGCGGGTGCTGCTAATCGGCTCGCCATTTTGCTGGATACGTTCAGCGCTGAAGACGCCCAATCCCAGCTCGCGTCCGGTCGCCACCAATGTGGCCACATTCCCTGCCCGCTGCTGCCCAAACTCGAAATTCTCGCCGACGTAGATCGATTTGAGCGATGGCAGTTGCACCCGTAAATAACGCAGAAATTCTTCCGCCGGAATCGACGCAAAGTGGCGGTCAAAAAGTTTGCAAATCACACAATCGACGCCGATGGCATGCAGCATCGCCACTTTGCTCTCAATGGGCATGAGCAGACGAGTCGGATGGTCCGGGCGAAAAAGTCGGCTCGGGTGCGGATTGAAAGTCAACACAGCGGACACCCCCCGGGTGCGGCGGGCCGAAAGCACGGCGGACTCGATAACGGCCTGATGGCCCAGATGAACGCTGTCAAAAATACCGATAGCCAAGTGCAATTCAGCCTTGAGTCCGGCGAGCTCCGGAAAATCGGTGACACTGATGGGAAAGTTCATCGCTAAAGCGCGTGACTGGGAACCGCTTGCAGGACTGGGATCAGCCGCTTGCGCAGCGCCGAAGGCGACATCGCCTCCAGCTCTTCGATAGTAGCCGCTTTCTCAATCCGAAATTTGCCCACCCCAGTTCGGCGCAGTGCCAACAGGTGCCCCCCGCAGCCCAGGCTTTCGCCGAGGTCGTGCGCGATGGTGCGAACGTAGGTGCCTTTACTGCATGCGACCAGAAAATCGATTTCCGGGGGCGCAAAACGAGTCATCTCGAACCGGGCGATATGAATCACGCGCGGCTCGCGCTCAACTGTCTTGCCCTGTCGCGCCAACTTGTAGAGCGTTTGGCCATTGACTTTCTTGGCTGAGAACATGGGCGGCGTCTGATACTGGTCACCGATAAAGCGCTTCATCTCCTTTAGCAGCATGGCCTCGCTCAGCTCAGGCACCGGACGTTCTTGCACGAGTTCGCCATCCGCATCCTGGGAGTCGGTGCTCTGCCCCAGCCGAATCGTGCCGGTATATTCCTTATCCATGCTCATCAGAAACTGCGAAACCTTGGTCGCCTTGCCGATGAGCATGAGCAGCAGTCCTGTCGCCATCGGATCCAGGGTGCCGGCGTGGCCGATTTTTTTGATATGAAAAATCCGGCGCATTTTGTAAACGACGTCGTGTGAAGTGATCCCCTGCGGCTTATCGACCAGCAGAATGCCTTCGGGGGTGTCATTGGATACTTGTGACATAAACTGTATTAAATTTCAGCAGGCTCTTTGGCCTCGATACTTGAAAAAGGCTCTCGCACCAACCAGACATCGAGAATGACGTTTGTGTCGAGGAGCAATTTCATAGATGTCGCCCCTCAAGATGCTTCAAATAATCCGGCTCATCCAGAGTGGATTCTTTTTGCACGATCACACCCAGCATAGCAGCGGTAATGGGCGGCAGTTTCTGCGATGGTAATTCTACCGTGTGACTGGCAATGTAATCTCCAAAAATTCTGGATACCGACGTGGCCCGCTGCTGCGCCAAGAGCTTAGCCTTGCGCACCAGTGCCTCCTCCATTCGCAGTGTCAGTTTGGTCTGCATGACGTATAACTTAAAAAATATAAACGCCAATTCAAGCGAGATGCTGCAGGTGCTCCCCGAGTGCCTGGATCAGCTGGGGCTGAAACTCGGCGATGGAGCTGTTCTCCACGTTCAGACCAGCCGCGCAGGCGTGGCCCCCTCCGCCGAACTGTCTGGCCACCTGATCAACGCGGAAGGCAGGATCATTGGCACGCAGGCTGACTTTGATGGCGCCATCGCAATCTTCGATCAGCACCCCGATATCGACCCCGTCAATGGCGCGGGCATAGTCCACCAGGCCTTCGGCATCGTCCAGAGTTGCCCCGGTTTTACCGTAAATCCCGTTTTCGAGCAGACCGATGCACACACGACCGTCAAACTCCAGGTGCAGCGAGTCGAGGAAATGCTGCAGCAGCTGGATCTTGGCAAAGCTTTCACATTCGTAGAGCTGATATGCGGCCTCGGAGGGGGCGGCTCCATGCTCGCACAGTCGGCGTGCAATCTCGAAGGTCGCCGGGGTGGTCGAAGGAAAGCGGAACTGTCCGGTATCGGTAGCGATCCCGACGTAGAGTGCCTGCGCGGTGGTGGCGTCGATGTGGTAACCCAAATCAAAGAAGATTCCCGCCAAAACCTCCGCCGTGGCGCTGGCCTCTGCCACCACAATGTTTTCCTGAGCATAGTTACGGTTGGAAATATGATGGTCGATATTGAGCACAACCTGCGGAAACAGTTCATTCAGACGCTCACCCACGCGCTTAAAGTCGGCGGAGTCCACCGTTACGGCCACATGGCCGCCCGGTTGAAAGTCAGCAGCCTGATACAGTGGGGTATCCCCGACAAAAGCTTCCAGCGTGCCGGGCACCGCATCGCGGTTGAGTCCCAGTGCATCGATGCCCATGCCTTTCAGGATTCGCACCATAGCCACGATCGAGCCGATGCAATCCCCATCCGGCCGCTGGTGCCCCAGCACGGCCACCTTGTGTCCCTGGAGTTGAGCCACCGCCTGGGCAAAGCGCTCACTTTCCACTGCATAAAATTTCGTGTTAGTCATGTTCCAAATCCAGTTGATCGAGGAGTTTGTTGATCTCCGCACCACGTTCAAGCGAAGGATCATAGATAAATTCGAAGCGGGGGAAGTATTTCAGAATGACCTGTTTACTCACGCGCTGCCGCAAATCTTTGCCGATGCGCCGGAAGAGCGCCTCCGCCTCGCGAATGGCCCGGTCATCACCCAACACGGAATAGTAGATACGCGCGTTTCTCAGGTCCGTCGAACAATCCACATCACTGATCGTAATGGGGGCCGTCTCACTACGGTAATAGCGGCGCATTTGCTCGCTCACTTCGCGCTGGAGCAATTCATTAATCCGGGAGATTCGCTGAGACACGGGACGTAATCTTGAAGTTAGGAAAGACTAGTTCAGCGAGGGGCGTTGCTCTTCAATTTCAAAGCATTCGATGATGTCGCCCTCCTGGTAATCGTTGTAGGCGGAAATATTGATACCACACTCGTAACCGGCGCGGACCTCCTTCACATCATCTTTGAAACGCTTGAGCGTCTCAATTTTGCCTTCGTGAACAAGCTCGCCGCCACGCATAAGCCGGGCCAGTCCGTTGCGCTTAATCTTACCCTCGGTGATCATGCAACCTGCCACATAACGGCCCTTGCCAACACTGAAGATCTGCCGGATCTCGGCGGCACCCGACTTGCGCTCGGTGTATTCCGCATCCAGCAGACCCGCCATGGCCTCTTCGACCTGGTCAATCAATTCATAAATAATTTCATGTTGGATGATCCGCACATCATCGTGCTTGGCGAGACTCTGCACACCGTTATCCAGCTTGACGTTGAAGCCGACGATCGTTGCCCCACCGGCACTGGCCAGAGTGACATCGTTTTTGGTCACGTGCCCGACGCCTTTGCTTATGACCTGAAGATCCACTTTATTACTCTGGATCTCCTCCAGCGCGGCCACCAATGCCTCAGTTGATCCGTGCACGTCCGATTTGACGATGACCCGCAGGCATTTTTTCTGCTGGCTCTCGATGGCGGCAAACAGATCCTCCAGCGTCGCAGCACCACCTTCCCCACTCTTCTCAGCGCTGGCGGCAGCATCGGTGAGCTTCCTCGTCTGCATCGCCTCTTCAGCCGCCCGCTTGGCGCTCTTTTCATTCTTCTCAGACGTAAATTTTGCACCGGCAGACGGCACGCCCGACCAGCCCATGACCAGCGCCGGAGTGCCCGGCGTCACAGCCTTAAGTGCTTTACCATCGGCATCCGTCATGGATTTGACGCGGCAATATACTTCACCACACAGCAGGGCATCGCCCTGTTTTAAAGTCCCCCGCTCCACGATCACCGTAGCGGTCGCGCCGCGACCGGTTTCCACCTGCGACTCCACCACCGTGCCACTGGGCGGACAGGTGGGATTTGCTTTGAGCTCGAGCACTTCCGCCTGCAGCAGGATCATGTCCAGCAGGTCATCAATATTTGTCCCGTTAAGAGCGGAGACTTCGACGGTAACCGTCTCACCTCCCCAATCCTCAGGCGCGATGCCTTTTTCCTGCATCTGTTGTTTGACGCGGTCAACGTTGGCACCCTTGGAATCAATTTTATTAATCGCCACAACAATGGCATTATTGGCCTCTCTGGCGAACTTGAGCGCTTCATCCGTTTGCGGTT
>Ga0100390_10001218_pt1 | contig 22921 bp, 12 predicted proteins | sample CryGeymeta201514_FD_81540 | JGI IMG/M metagenome (GOLD analysis project Ga0100390, IMG submission 81540) | Groundwater microbial communities from Crystal Geyser aquifers in Utah, USA - Crystal Geyser metaG 2015-14 | ecosystem: Environmental > Aquatic > Deep subsurface > Groundwater | place... | reverse complement strand
TATTTATGACAATTATATTATTGAATATAATAGGATTATTACCATTAGGATTTGCAGTAACAAGTCATTTTGTTTGAAGTTTATACTTATCATTAAGTATGGGTTTAGGTATTTTTTTTGTAGTAAGTTTATATTTAATATATATAGAAAGTATAAGATTGTTATGATATTTTTATTTATGAAAAAGAATTAATTATATAAATTATTTATTTAGAAAAAAAAATAAAAATTTAAGATTAAATAAAAGAAATAAATTTGTTAAAGTTAAGGAAAAGGTAAAAGTGTTTAAAAGAAGTTATCATAAAAAAAATTTATTGTTAAACCCACCAAAAGTGGAAAAACCAACACAGGTAAATAGTAATCAATCGATAAGTACACAAAATAATAAAATAACTATAAATAAGCATGATAAATATAAAGGTGATGGTGAAGAACCACCGTATAATAGAAATGAACTAAATAAAAATGTAGGGCATTATGATGAATCAAATAATCAAGGTAGTCAGTTAAATAATTCATGAGAATGAGTAAAAAATACAATAATAGAATCTAAAAATAAATTGTTTAAAAATTATGTTTGTAGTTATATTTTTAAAGATAAAATAAAAAATAAAGATCAAACATATATTGCTTTTAATAAAGTAGTGCTAAATGATGTAAGAACTGAAGAAGAAATAAATTTAACTTTATATCATGATATTATAAATTTAACTGCGTCTAATAAAATAAAAATATTTAAAGGCATTTTAAACGGTGTAGAAGAAGTAGAAGATTTAGAAGATTTTAAAGATGTAAAAGATGTAGAACATTTAGAAGATTTGATAAATTTAATAAATTTAATAAAAGATTTGTATTGAGATTCTGATTTAAATCTAATTGTGAATAAATTATATTTATTAGAATTAATAAATAGATATAATCATGGTAGTATAATATTAATAAGCGATTCAGAAGAAGTAGGTTTTGAAATAGTATCAACAACATTAAATGTAGAAAGAAGAATACAATTAAGAACGACTGAAAATGTTGAAGGGGAGCTTGTAGAAATAGTGCAGCAATTATTTTTTAATAGTGATGGTACCGAGATTGGTGCATTTTATACAAAAAAAATAAATTTAAACCAAAATGGTGTTGATTTACAGGCTTTTACAGTAACCAAAATTTCTGATACTGTGAAGGAACGTATTATTATAGAACATTTAACAGAGAATGGTGCGTATTTACATCCATATTTTTTAAATGCTAATGAATTAGCAAAATTAAATTTTAGTCATTTTAAATTGTTGAAAAAAATGAAAAGAAGATCAGAAGAAGATTTAAGAATAGCGTTGCAAGAAATTGATGATTTTAATGGGATATTAGAAAATAATCAAAATTCAAGAGAGCTGTTAGTGGAATTTATAGTTTCTAGGTTGTTAAATGGTGTAGGTTTAAGTAATACAATAAATTATCCAGTTAGAGGTGTTTTTGGTACAGGAGAATTTAATGATATTTGTACGGAAATTATAAATGATGAAGAACAAATATTGATGCACATAGGGTATTATATAGAACTATTTGATAGAAACCCAGAGTTAATGGATAAATATTTTTATAAATCAGAAAATGGTGAAATTTTTGTAGATGAGTGTATAAAATTATTTAATAAATTAAATATAAATGAAGGTTTATATGAAGTTATAAAAGAAATAGGTATTCATAGGTTAAGATCAGAATTTACAATAGAAGAAATTTATGAATTGATAAAAGAAAAATGTTAAAAAAAAAAATGGTAGATAGATATATAAATAGGCGTGATAATATAAAATTAAAATTTATGTTAAACCAAGGAAAATTATTCAAAAATATAAAAAATAAATTAAAAAAAGATGAGAGTAATTTGGTAAATTTAGAGAAAAAAAGTTTATTAAAAAGTTTATTAAAAATTGTATTAAAGGTTATAATAAAAATATTCACATATATAAAAAAAGTAATGCAAGGTGAGGAATATTTTTATGTAAGATTAATAATATTTATAAGTATATTAATAATAACTTATGATGTAAGTTATATACGAAGATATATAATAAGTATAATAATAATATGTTGAATAATAGTATATAAAAAATTATATTTATTATTTAAAACCGAAAAATCTAATAGAAGTAAATATTTACAATTTTTAAGGACGCATAATAAATTAAATTTTTTAGTAATAGTTCCACTATATTTGATATTAAATAGATATGTTTGATTGAGAAGAATCCAAAGAATATGAATATTTATAAATAAAATCTTGAGATATATAAGTTTAAAATTAAGAATAGAAAACTATTATAAATATATAGATGAAATAATGTATTATATAATGATGGTATATTTAAAGGTAATTGTAGATCAAAGTTATATTATGACAGAAAAAATAAAAGATAAAATAAAAAAAAAAAATTTTAAAAAAATAATAGATTGAAGAGTATTAGTATTAATAATAAATATAATATTAATACAAAAACTCTTAATGATATTAGGTATAAATATAGGACAAATAATAATAATAGGTCTAATAATAATAAATATATATTTATTAGATCAAATGTTAATATATTTATTTAATTATAATAAATTTTTAATACCAATATTATATTTTTTGAAAGATCGTCAGTATGCAAAAATAACATTAAAAGATATATATATATTACCACAAGTCAAATTATCGCGTTTAAGTTATACATATATTTTTTATTATTATTTTAGCGATGAGTTAAGATTATTTCCGGAACGGAACCATAAAAATAGATTGAATCCTAATTGATATATATATGAATATCTGTGTTGAGGTTTTTTTGGTGCATCTGCTGAAGGTAGAGATTATTTTAATAAATATTGATTAAATGAGGAATTATATTATGCAGATATTATATTTGGAATAAATATAGCAGATATAAATGAATATTTTGTGCATTTAAATGCAATATTAAGAGAAAAATCAAAATTTGATTATTGAATAGAATTCTTAGAAAATTGAAATAGTGGTGGTAATGTTTTTGATTATGGTTATAGATGTAATATAAATATGAAAAGTGTAAGGAAAAAAGTAAAAAAGAATTTAGAACCTAGAATGGATATTAATGATGTAAAAATAAGAAGAAAAATAGTGCCACAAAATAAATTGGAAAAGAAATTTAATTCTTTAAATTTTAAATATTGAAATATAAAAGAATTACAAGAAATTAATGATAAAAGATATCAAAAATGTATTGAATTTTTAGATATATTAAATGAAATTTTTAAAGAAAATGGTCAAGAAATAATAATAAATACTCATGTCTGTATAAAAAGAGATGCGACGCTTTATAGAAAAGAGTGGACTGATGATCCAAATCAAATAATTTATAGTGAAATAATATATAATAATTATGAAATAGATAATAGTAAATATAAATTGAAATTACATTGAAAACATTTTGAATTAAAAACAAGGTTAAAACAAAAATTAGAAGAAATGAAACAAATTAATACGGAATGGGTAAATTATATTCAAACTAAAAAAATTCCGCTTATAGATCTAAAATCTTTTGCACTTTTGCAAAAACCTGGTAAAAATCTGTTAAAAATACCAATATTTTTGTTAGATACAGATGATGAGTCAGATCGTCTATATTGTTTAATAAATTTAGAAAAATATGAAACATATTATATGGTGGAAAGAGTAAAGGAAATAAAAGAATTAGTAAAAAATCATGAAAAAATAAGAAGTAATGAGGAAGTAAAAAAATATAAAATAAACTCAGATGGTAGTTTTGTGGAAATAATAACAGAAAAAGAATATCAGGACCAAAAAGAAATAGTAAAAGAATTAAAAAAAAATCTAAGTGAAGTAAGTAAAAGAATAAAAAAAAATAAAATGTTTTAGGTTTAGGTCTATTAAAATTAATGAAATAAAAGTTAAAGCAGTTTAGAATGATTGAAAAAAATGTTGTATGTTATTTAGATAAATTTATTAAATTAAGTATTTTATCTTTTTAAATGTTCAGTATTTAGTATGATTAATAAATAAAAAATTTAAAAGCAAAAAAGTATAATTAAATTATAAAAAAATAATTTAAAAAATCAGTTTTATAAAGAAGAAAAAAAGAACAAATAAGAGTTTGATCCTGGCTCTGAATGAATGCTTGTAAATCAATATTACACATGCAAGTTTATTAAAAAATATATATTATTTTTTATGGCGTAAAGGTGAGTAGTATAAAAGAAATTAGAAATTGCCATTGTAAAAAAAATGATAATTATATATTAAAATATATAAAAAAGTATAAAGATGCAATTTGATATTCTTTTATAAGATTAGGTATTTAGTAATGATAAAAGCTTAATTAGCCTACGATCTTTAACGGGTGTGGGAGCACGTACCGTCACAATGGGGTTGAAATAATACCCGGACCTTCTATTATAGGGCAGCAGTGAGGAATGTTGGACAATGAACGAAAGTTTGATCCATTTAGATTGCGTATTATAAGAAAACCAAAGTTGTAAGTAATGTAAATATAGGAAAAAAATGATATTACTATATTGTAAAGAACCGGCAAATATCCGTGCCAGCAGCCGCGGTTACACGGGTGGTTCAAGTGTTATTCATCTTAACTGGGTGTAAATGCATGTAGCCGAATTATTGTATAAAAATTAAAATATACTCAAAATAGAGTAGTATAATTGCAAAATTAATAATTTACGAGTTTTTTAGATAAAGATAAGCAGTTCTTCAGTATGGGTGGAATCAGTTAATAAAAGAAAGACGACCTAAGGTGAAAACATATTTTAATAAAAAACTAACGGTGAGGTGCGAAAGTGTAGGTATCGAATAGGATTAGGCACCCTTGTAGTCTACACCCTAAACTATGTGCATTAAGTATTGTAAATTTTTATTACAGTATTTGAAGTTAATGTCCAAATGCACTACCTAGGAACTACAGCCGCAAGGTTAAAACTTAAGGGAATTGACGGTAAGCTCGTCTCTAGTGGTGGAGCATGTGGTTTAATTCGTATCAACGCGCCAAATCTTACCATGACCATGTCGCTGATCTATCTTTATTAATTGTGGTTAATAAAAGAGTATGGAGGAAGCAAAGCTCTTGCATGGCTGCAGTAAGCCCGTGTCTTGAGACGTTAGGTTCAATCTCGCAACGGGCGCAACCCTTATTTTTTTGTTTAGGTTATAAAAACTACTCGCGTAGCGATCTGAAGTGAGGAAGAAGGCAAGTCAGTATGAGGCTAGGCTGTCATGGGCTACACATTTGCTACAAAGGAGATTACAATACGAGATATTTTTGTAAAAAAGTATATATTCGCTAAAAATTTTCGAAGTTCGGATTGTTTTCTGAAACTTGAAAACATGAAGGTGGAATCGCTAGTACTCGCTTATCACAACGAAGCGGTGAATCTTTTTATGCTTACGTACAAACTGCCCGTCAGGCGATAATAGGGCCGTTTTTGGAATCCTTTGATGGGGGTGATTTTTGTTTTATTTTATAAATATTAATATTTATATTTAAAACAATAGCTTTGTTATTACAGAAGGTGATATTTATTCGGTGATAATTGTTGCTAAGTCGTAACACGGTAATGGTAGGGGAACCTGTTGTTGGGAATTTGTAAAATATTTAGGGCATAGTATAATTGGTAGAATAGTGGTTTTCAATGCCGAAGATAAGGGTTCGATTCCCTTTGTCCTCGTTTATATTTAAAATCGAATTTTATATTTTGACTTGTTAGTTTAATGGTAAAATACCCGGCTTTTAACCGGCGTGTCATTGGTTCGAATCCAATACAAGTCAAAAATTTTTTAAAATAATTATATATTTGGTTAGAGGTTAGAAGATACCTAAAAAAACTTATGTTAATCTATTGTATATTAAGTAATAAAAAATTTGGTTTTATGTTTATATATTATGTAAAAATATGTATGTTAAAAAATTATAAAAATTTTTAATAATATTATTAAATCAAAATAAATTAAAAAAAATTATAAATAAATAAAAAAATGAAACAAAAAAAAAGACATTTATTTCATTTAGTAGATTATAGTCCATGACCATTATTTGTTTCATTAGGGGCGTTTTTTTACAATGTTTATAGTATTAACAACAGAAAGATTAGAATTACAAAAAAAAAATTAAAAGTATAAAAAGTAATGTAAGTTAGGTTTACATAAATAAAAATTTTAATTTAATAAAAAGAAGAATTATCCTTAGTTTATAAAAAATAATACTACTTAATTGTAAAGAAATAAGTTAAAATCTTATAGGATATAAATAAAATTATTATATAATTAAAAAAGTAAAAAATGGATACCTAGATATTAGTAAAAAAAGGTGTTAAGAAAAAAAACAGAAAAGTTATACGAAGTCTTAATAAAGCAATAATGTATAAATACCTTAAAAAGAAATTGAAAAAAGATTTCAAATAAAAATTTTTTTTTATTTGTCAACTTAATGAATTGAAACATCTCAGTAGTTAAAGGAAAAGAAATTAATAAAGATTCCATCAGTAGTGGTGAGCGGAAGTGGAAAAGGCCTTTTTTTTTTTTATATTTTTAAAAATTAATATAAATTAAATTTAAAGGGTTTATTTTTTTTAAAATAAAAAAGTCCCGTATCAAAATTAAAAAAAAAAAAAAGAGTAAAACGTTTTATGTGAGAGTATGTTTGAAGAAAGTAGAACCTCCTACTAAGCCTAAATATTACTAATAATCGATAGTGAAGAGTACCGTGAGGGAAAGGTGAAATAGCATCCTAAAAAGAGGGTTTTGAAAAGAATTGAAATTTTTTACTTAAAAGCAGTTGAAGTTTTATTAAAAAATAAAATGACAGCGTACCTTTTGCATAATGGGTCAGCGAGTTAATTTGTATAGCGAATATAAATTTTTCGAAAAATGTATATGTAGTGAAAGCGAAACTAATTAAAAAAGTAGTGAATAGTTATATGAATTAGACCCGAAACCAGGTGATCTAACCATGAGCAGGCTGATGTAAAAAGAGGGCCGTACCCGTATCTGTTGCATAAGATTGGGATGATTTGTGGTTAGGAGTGAAAAGCTAATCGAACTTGGAGATAGCTGGTTTTCTACGAAATCTATGTAAGTAGAGTATTTTTTTATTCTTTAAAAGGGTAAGGCACTTAGTAATCTAGGGGATAGTTTTCTCAAACTTCTTTAAAATTATTAAAACCTAGAATATTTTAAATGAAAAAAAAAGTTAAACAGTCTACGGGTTCAAGATTCGTTGGACAAAAAGGAAAAAGCCTAGATTATAAACTAAAATCTTCAAATTTTAGCCTAGTGTATAAGATGAGTATAAATAAAAAATATTAGGAAGTTGGCTTAGAGGCAGCCATCTTTTAAAGAAAGCGTAAAAGCTCACTAATAAAAAAAATTTAATATGAAATCGAGAATGTATAGAGACTAATCAGCTTGAAATTGATGTTATAAAAAGTAAATAAAATATTATTTAAATTTACTTTGGTAGTAGAATGTTCTGTATATTTATAAAGAAAAATTGTGAAGTTTTTTGTTAAGATCAGAAGTAAGTATGCTGACATGAGTAGCTAAAATTAATGTTTAAAATATTGATATAAAAATCATGTTTTAAAAATAAGCATTAACACCGTAAGATCAAGGTTTTCTTAGCAAGGTAAAACCGCTAAGAGTGAGTCGGCCCCTAAGAATAAAGTAAATCTGAATTTGATGGGTAATATATTTAATATTAATATACTAAAAAAAAGTGATTATTTATATAAATAAAGTATTTTTATTGTGATTAAATAAGTTATTTATTAAAGTATGTAAAAAAGCTTTTTTATAAAAAAAACCGTACTAATAACCAACACAGGTGATCAGGCAGAGTATGCTAAGGTGTTAAGAGAACTATGTTAAAGGAACTCGGCAAAATAACTTTGTAACTTCGGGAGAAAAAGTATCTAAATAATAAGAAATTTATAAAAAAAACTTTGGTTTTTTTTAAGAATTATTTGTTAAGTAGATGTAACAGAAATGGGGGGGGCGACTGTTTACCAAAAACACAGGATTATGCTAAATTTTGAAATGATGTATATAATCTGACTCCTGTCCGGTGCCGTAGGGTAATTATTTTATAGTGCATGCTATAGATATAAGCCTTCGGTAAACGACGGCCTTAACCTTGAGGGTCTGAAAGTAGCGAAATACCTCGGCAATTAATTGTTGTCCTGCATGAAAGGAGTAACGACCTCCCTACTGTCTCTAATATAGGCTTAGCGAAATTGAAATCTCTGTGAAGATTCAGAGTACTTTTAGTGGGACGGAAAGACCCTATGAAGCTTTACTATAACCTAATATTGTTTATTTATATTAAATACAGAGGATAGATATGAGCTTAGAATACCTTGATTTCTTTTGAAATTAATAGAGTAGGCTTCCTTTAAATAGTATTTTTTTTTTCTAAATAAGCTAACTAATAAAAAAAAATTTTTAGGACAGTTTTAGGTCGGTAGTTTGACTGGGGCGGTCGCCCCCTAAAGAGTAACGGGGGTGTACATATGGTATACTTGGTATTGAAGTGATGTTTGGTATCTTAGAATAACAGCAAAAGTATGCTTGACTGTGTTTATTGACACATAATATAGGAACGTAAGTTGGTTGTAGTGATCCGATAGTTCTGTGAGGAAGGGCTATCGCTTAACGGATAAAAGTTACTCTAGGGATTCAAATAGTGCGCAGAGTAACTTATTTATAAATATAAATAAAAAATTGAATTAAAATTATAAGTTATAATAGAAAAAATAAAAAATGTTAATTTTAAATAAAAATTGAAATATAAAATCTAAGAAGAAAATAAAGAAAAATGTTGTCGTGGTAATAAATAATATAAAAAAATTATATTGTAATAATAATTTAAGTTTAGATAAAAAATTAACAAGAAAAGAATTAAATGAATACAAATTAAATTTAATATTAACGGAAGAGCAAAAAGATGTTATAATAGGTTGTTGTTTAGGTGATTTATATATACGTGTATTTTCTAATAAAGGATGTTTATTGTTTGAACAAAAAAATAAAGAATATTTATTTCATTTATATGAAATTTTTAAATCTTATGTTAAAACAGCACCAAAGGAAAGAAAACAAAAACGTTTAACCACTAGCGAATATAAATCAACATGATATTTTAATACAATAACCCATAATTTTTTTATGGAATATCGTTTATTTTTTTATAATCAAAAAAGTAAATATATAAATAAAGATTTAATTAATTGTATAACAGCGCGATCGTTAGCTTATTGATATATGGCTGATGGCTCTAAACAGAGTAATTATATGTATTTATTATATACTTGTAGTTTTACTATCGATGAACATAATATACTAATAGATATTTTATTAAAAAAATTTAATATTCAATCTTTTTGGAAGTATGCTAATGTAAAAAAACAATTATATCCTATATTAGTAATTTCAAAAAAACATAGTACTAATAATTCTCATTTAATTTTTAAAGAATTAATAAAACCTTATATAATAGAATCAATGAAATATAAATTATAATATAAATATCCAAAAAATCTGTAGTCCCTGTCTTTTTGTGAAAAAAGATGAAAAAATTGGGTGAATTGCAAGGAGGCTAAGTATTTTTATTAATAAAAAAGTAATGTTAATAAAAATATATGTTAATTTGCAGCGAAGTATATCGAATGATTATAATAAAAAAAGTAGATATAAACGTTCAACGACTAGCTAGTGAGGAAAATCAACCAATAACCTATCCACGAGCGCCCGATAACTTATAAAAATAAATAAAAAAATATAAGTTAATGACATAGTCTGAACAAATAGGAAACTATTTGAAGTAAAGGATAAAGAGCTTTTACGGTAACATAATTGAACAGGCTAATGGTTCTTGAGAGTCCTTATCGACAGGACCGGTTGGCACCTCGATGTCGGCTCATCACATCCTGGTAAAGTAGGAAATACCAAAGGTTCGACTGTTCGTCGATTAAAGTGATACGTGAGCTGGGTTCAGAACGTCGTGAGACAGTTTGGTCCCTATCTACTAAAAGTGAAAAGAATTGAATTTAATCTTCCTTAGTACGCAAGGATTGGGTTGTTTTTAATTTAATTAAATTAAAATAAAAAATATTTAATAAAAGAGTATATCTATGGTGTTTCGGTTATCATGCTTGTGGTAATGTCGAGTAGCTACATATATTTAATATAATAACTGATTATATAAGTTAGAGTGTTAGGAAATATAAAATTCTTTTGTCCTAGTAAAAGATGATTACTTAGATAGTAAATATGTGTGTTTATTGTAAAATATTTAGCTTTTTTTAACTAAAAAGGGCAGTATTATATAGTTTTATTTAAGTTTGAGGTTTGTTTAAAAAAAAATTTTTTAAATGTGAAATATATTTTTAATCGTATAGAGTTTTTGAATTAGAGTTTTTGAATTTTTTTTAAGTAGTGAAAATTTTATTAAAATATAAATAAAATTTTGGAGGTTATTGTGTATTTTGTTGTTAAATCTATAATTTATAATAAGATAAAAATTTAATAAAGAATGTTTAAACAAGAAATAAAAAAAAATTGAAGTAATATTGATATGTAAAAATAAAAAAATGTTAAGGTTAAAAGATACTTAAAAAAATGAATTAATGTTAATAAATATATTTTTTATTAATCTTTATTTATAAAAAATAAAAAAAGATTAAAAAGTTGAGCTCCCTGACCATTAGAAGGAAGGATACGGCTAATTAATTAAAGATTAGATATTAAAAGTTTTGAAGTCCCTTCATTATAGAAGGGGTGAAGAGAAAGATAAATTAAAGATTAAGAAAAATGAGGGGTTTAAAAGTTTCCCAGAGAAAAAAGTAATTTAAGTTTGAAATGTTAGGTAAAAATAATTAAAATACGTGCCTTACAGAATGTAAGATTGTATAAAAAGACTTTAGATAAAATTAGTCGATAAATTTTAAAGAAATTTTTATTGTAATAAGATATAGTCTTATAATATAAGATATAGTCTTATAATATAAGATATAGTCTTATAATATAAGATGAGTTATAATATATAAGAACTAGTGTATTATGATTATTTATTAAATATTTATAAATTTTTATTTAAAAAAAAAAGAGTAATAAATTTATATTATATAGAAAAGTTTTATATTTAATAAAATATTAAATAGTTAATAAATTTCTTTTTTATAAAAGTAAGAAAATAAAAAAATTTATTAAAATTTTAAAAAGTTAAAAGTTTTTTAGAAACTTAAAATTTTGATTAAAATTTTTTAAAATGATAAAAAATATAGTTACTGTGTACTTTTGAAGCATTTTTTAGGTGTTTTTTAAGTGTTGATGCTGGGGAATTTAGTATGAAATAGTGGTAAGGTAGTAGTACACAAAGTGTATTTTAAAAGTAAAAAGGAAAAAAAAGGGTAAAAATGAAGTAGTAAAAATTTTGTGTGTAAGTTAGTGGTAAAATAAAAAAAATGTATATAATATATATATTAATACCTTTATGTGTAATTTTAGCAGTAGCAATTTTAACATTATTAGAACGTCGTGTATTAGGTAATTTTCAAAGAAGAATAGGGCCTGATAGAGTAGGTATATTTGGAATATTACAACCTATTGCCGATGCCTTTAAATTATTATTTAAAGAAATGATTGTACCTGGTATATCAAATTTAGTTATTTTTATATTAGCACCTATATTAATTTTTTTATTAAGTTTAATTAATTGAAGTGTAATTCCTGTATTTTATGGTAATGTTTTAATAAATGAAATAAATATGGGTTTTTTATTTATATTTGCAGTTTCATCTTTAGGTGTTTATGGTATTATAATGGCAGGTTGAGCTAGTAATTCTAAATATGCTTTTTTAGGTGGTTTACGTTCTGCAGCACAAATAATATCATACGAAGTATCTATTGGTATTATAATAATGATTGTTTTAATATATGTAGGTTCATTTAATTTAACAACAATAGTTGAATCTCAATTTTATATTTGAAATATTTTCATATTATATCCTTGTTTTATTTTATTTTTTGTATCTGCTTTAGCAGAAACGAATAGGGTACCTTTTGATTTACCCGAAGCAGAATCCGAATTAGTATCTGGTTATAATGTTGAATATTCAGCATTTACCTTTGCTTTATTTTTTTTAGCAGAATATTCAAATATCATATTAATGAGTTTTTTAATTGTTTTATTTTTTTTTGGAGGTTGATTACCTTTTTTAAATGTTAATATATTTTTTTTTTTATTTAAAGAAATATGAATAGTATTAAAAGTTTTATTTGTTGTTTATTTATTTATTTTAGTTAGAGGTACTTTACCTCGTTATAGGTATGATCAATTAATGTCTTTAGGTTGAAAAGTCTTTTTACCTATATCATTAAGTTATTTATTACTTTATATTATTTATATGTATTTTTTTTTTATATGATAAAATAAAAAATTTATTTTTTTGTTTATACTATTTTGAGGTTAATGTTTATTTTTTGTGTTAATTAAAAAAGTTAATTTAAAAAAAATTTTTAAATATAAAAAAAATGAAAAATGAAATAAAAAGAAATGTAGAAGTAGAAAATTATAGATTACCTAAATGAATATTAGATGATTTTGGTATAGTGAATGAAGTAAAAGATGGTATAGTAGTGGTAAAAGAAGGATTAAATACAGTAGGGATGTCAGAAATGGTAGTCTTCGAAAAAACAGGTATGAAAGGTATAGTAAATTTCCTAGGTAAAGAAAAATCAATTACAGTATTAGGGAATATTAGAAATATAAAAGTTGGTGATATGGTAAAACGTTTAAGAACATTACCATTTGTTAAAGTAAGTAATGATTTATTAGGTAGAGTTGTTGATCCTATAGGTAATGTATTAGATGGCGGTGAAGAAATCAAAACTAAAGAAACAAGAAGTATTGAAATTAAAGCTCCAGGTATTATAGCTAGAGAATCTGTAAGAAATTCTTTAGAAACAGGTGTAAAATTTTTAGACAGTATGATTCCAATAGGTTTAGGTCAACGTGAATTATTAATTGGTGATCCTAAAACAGGTAAAACAACTACAGCTATTGATACAATTATAAATCAAAGAGGTAAAGGTATTTTATGTGTTTATGTTGTTGTAGGTCAAAAACAAACAAGTTTATTGAAAATTTTAAAAACTTTAAAAGTAAATAATTGTTTAAGTTTTACTACAGTTGTAATGGCTTCTGCTGCGGAATCAGCAGCAATGCAATATTTAGCTCCATTTAGTGGTGCTTCTATAGGTGAATACTTTATGTCAAAAGGTAGAGATGTATTAATTGTATATGATGATTTAAGTAAACATGCTGTAGCATATCGTCAAATGGTGCGCTCTTGTGTTAATAAAATGAATTTTTTTAATAAAAAAATTAAATTAATAAGTAAACGTAATTATCATACACATTTTAAATATAAGAATAATTATATTTATAAACGTAATTTTTTTCTTTCTTGATTCTACACTATAAAATTAAATGAAAATCAAAAAAGACAATTTATAGAAAATCGTAAAATTTTAGAAGAAGATTTAAAAATTTACAATAAAACTAATTTAAGTAATTTTATAAGATTTCGTAATTTATTTTTTATTTTTGGTTTGTACTCTGTGTATATATCAGGGAAATATATCCATGTTTGATTTAGTATTAGTGGTGTTATACAATTAATAGTTGCTATGATATTAACATTATTTATCTTAAAAAAACAGCGTAAATTCATAAATAATTATGATTTATCTCATTGCAATCCAGGGAGTTTAATAAGAAGCGCTGTAGCTTCTAAATTAACCTTAACTACATTAACATCAGTAGCAATAGCCTGTGTATTAGGTGTTTTAAATGGTCTAGATGATACTTATGCTAAATTTTCGGGTGAAAGTGCAATAACAAAATTTGGTAAATATACAGGTATGCATAAAGATGCTGAATTACCTAACAATATAGATATTGTTAGTAATATAGATATAGAATTAGATAAAAATATAGATCGTGGATTACCTAAAGATGAAATACGTAAAGATTAAAATAAGTTTATTATTAAAAAATATCCTTACTGATATAGGATACCTGTTCGCGACTTACTTGAAAGGGAAACTTAGAGAGGACAACAGCATGTCGGAAAAAAATATGAAACTTTATATCGTTAATGAGTTCATATATATAGAGCAGAGACTATCATGGGAAAAGCTATACTGCCTGAAGTCTATCATAGACTGTCTTTTTACGATAAAGATTAGTAAATACGGTTTAAAACTAATAAGTGTGTTTAGTAATTTGACATTTGGGTTACTAAAATCAGTCATACTTACAGAGGGTGTAAATAACACTCACAAATATGAGAAAGGACTCCCTAAAATAGTCATAAATCATTTTATTGGAACTAGAGGATTTCCTAAGGGTAGTAATACTTATGGAAACGGAGCAATCATAGTACCTGCCTACTTTAGTAGATACATTCATTTTAACAAATGAAAAAAGGGAAGGGTTGCAGGATTTAATTTCCTTTCGAAAAAATATTATTGTACCAAAAGTGAGTCAGAAAAAATAGATATGGAATTGAAAGGGTTATTTGAGTTATCAAAATTACATCATAATAAGCAATTAAATATTAATTTGTATAAATTTATGTATAGGAAAGAATTATATTATAAAGCATATAATAACCTTAAAAGTAAACTAGGTTTAGGTTTACTTCAGGATAAGTTTAACGTTTTAGCTAATGACTGAATTTATAATATTATAAAAAATATGAAAAATCAATCATTTAAATTTTTACCATTAAGGGAAATTTATATAAATAAGGCTAAAGGGGGTAAAAGACCTATTACGATAGAAAGCTTTCGTGATAAAATAATTCAAGAAATAATGCGTATACTATTAGAAAATATATTTGAACCTGTCTTTGATAATAATTCTTTTGGATTTCGACCTAAAAGGGGTTGTCATTCAGCTTTAGCTCATATAGATAAAACTTTTCAAGATATAAAATGAGTTATAGAGTTTGATATTATAGGATTTTTTGATAATATAAATAAAAATAAATTATTTTCTATTATAAAAAGAAAAATTAAAGATAATAAGTTTATAAATTTATTATATAAATGTTGAAATGCAGGTTACTGTCGTTCTTTAAAAGAAATATCAAAAAATCCTATTACAGGAATTTCACAAGGTTCTATTCTTAGTCCTTTATTGTCTAATATTTATTTAAATGAGTTAGATAAGTATGTAAATGATTTAATTTTATGTATAAATAAAGAAAAAAGACAAAAAATATCAAAAATTTATAATAATTTAAGTGCTAAGTTAAATTGGCAATTGAAGAAAGGTAATGAAGTAGAAGCTAAAATTATAAGAAAAAATATGATTAAAATATCTTATTACGAAGATGATGAATTATATAAAAGTATAAAATATGTACGTTATGCTGATAAAATTTTAATAGGATTAAGAACTTCATATAAAGAAGCAACTAAAATTGCAAAATCTGTACAATCTTTTATAAAAAAAGAATTAGATTTAGAAAGTAATTTTGAAATAAAAAATTTTACAAAAAAATCAATAAAGTTCTTAGAGGTACTTATAAAAAATGGTCAGACAAAATTTAAATATATTATTAAGAATCATAAAAAATTTCAACAGCGTATTAAAACTAAAATACAATTTTATGCGCCAATTAATAATATTATTAATAAGTTAATTGAACGTGGATTTATGGATAAGCAACATAAAGGTATACCTAAAAATATATGAATGTTTTTAAATATAAAAGAAATTATATATTTATATAATACTACTATTCGTGAATTTTACAATTATTATTTTATGGTTAATAATATGAGTGATTTAGTTAGTCTTTTATGACATCGAATGCGAGAATCATGTGCTAAACTATTAGCTATGAAACTAAAATTGAAAACTCAAAAGAAGGTATTTCAAAAATTTAGTCAAAATATTGAATATGAAGGTTTATGTTTATTTAAGCCTAGCTATAAAGTTAATAAATGTAAAAAATTTAAAACAAATTTAGCTGATGAAATATAAATAATAAATAGTATTTCAGCTTCAGCTAAATCTAAACTTATAGCTAAACTTTTTAATCGTTCTTGTATGAATTGTAGATCTACATATAAAGTAGAAATGCATCATATAAGAAAAATGAAAGATATAAAAAATAAAAAGGATCATTTTTGATATGTATGTCTAGAACTAAAAGAAAGCAAATACCACTTTGTAGAGTATGTTATAATAAAGTACGCTTAAATAATTAATATAATTAAATCTGGAAAGCCGTATGCAGTGAAAATTGCACGTACGGTTTGGGAAAGAATATTATATTTCTTAAAATTTAATTATAAAAAAAAAAAAAAAATATATATATATATATATACATGTTCGAAATACTTAATAGTTTAGGTATAAAAGTGCATACTCAGAAGATAATAAATAAAATAAAGAGTCGTGATTTGAGTAAAGAAGAAAAAAAAGTTATATATCGAAAAAATTATATCAATCCTATAGAGGATAAAAGCACTGAAGTAGATAATTATACATATTCAGATTTTATAAATTCTGAAGAAACTAATATTAGTATTAATGTATTACAAACAAATAAAAATACATGTTACGATATAATAGAAAGTTCTATAAATAATACTCATTACTTTAAAAAGACATTTACTAGTAAATTAAATGATAAACATTTATCTGATTTAAAGCAAGCTGAAGTTAAAGCTACACAGTTATCAAAAAAACATATTGTTAATTTTACTGCTGAAAATGCTGAATTTGTAGCTCAAAGTTCTTATACCAAAGGTGAAATTGAATTAAAAATAAACTATAATATAGACCCATCAGGAATTATTATCAAGCAATGTTTAGTTAATAATCCAAATAGTGATAAGAGTAAAATTAATACAAGAAATTTTTCTATAGTTGAGGTAAAATCAAAACCGGTTAATGATGTTAATACAGCTATTATATTGGAGACACCCTTGTTTAATCGATATAAATTATCTAATTCATTTGATATTGAAAATGTTACTAATAAAAAAGATAAATCATATATTCAAGATATTTTGAATAATTATAATATTAAAGATTCTAAAAAATTAGAGGAGAAATTGCGAGAGGAATTTTCGATACAAAAATTTATATTGTTAAATGATGAATTTAGCTCAATAAATCAACCATTACAGAGAAATGTAGAAGACGATATCATAAAAAACAGATATAATAAACCTATAGATTATGGTTTAATTAATGATGTATTAAATGATATACTAAAAAATTAAGATAATGTTAAAAATATTATATTATTGTAAATATTATAAATTTATAAATTATGAGAGAGTTGGTTTTTATTATTTTGTCGTGGAATTTATATATGCAGGTTTATCTAAATTTACATTTTATTTTAAAATAAATGTTTTTGTGTCCGGGTTAATATTTTTTATTATATTTTTAATTTGTTATAAGTATGATTTAAAGTTATTTACAATGTTTTGTGAACATTTAAACAATATTTTGAATTTTAGAGACCCCTGTGTAGCTGAGCAAAAAATTTATATCGAAAATATATTATATTGTTTAGATTTTATTTTGGAAAGAAAAATGATGTTTATAATTCTGATACTTATTATATTCTATAAATCATTATACTATACTCATGGTCTAAATGAAAGTGTTAGAATTATAATAAGTTTTATTTATAGAAGGTTAAATTTTTTAATAAATTTAGAAATATTTGCATATTTAATAAACTTAAATGGAAGTGATTTTATAGAATACAATTTTATATTTATAATAAGTGTATTTTTTTTATTAATAATTAGATTAGCTGTATTTTTGGTATATAAAGAACCTATAAATTTTAATTTTACACATTTTTTAGGATTACCTTATATAAGTATAATATTCATATTTAGCTATTTAATACATAGTAATTATTTATATGAATTATTACAGCCTATATGGTCAATTAATAGAAATTTTTTTCTATTAAAACATGAGGATAATTAATAAGAATTTTTTTTTTTTTTAATAATTATATTTTAAGGATATAATGTTTAGTTCACTCATTATTATTAAGACGTCCACCAGGTCGTGAAGGTTATCCAGGTGATGTATGGGCGACCGTTAGGTTGTATTTGTGTATATTTTTTATTAATCGAAATAAAAAAATAAATAAAAAAGTTTTAAAAAATTTAAAAAACTTTAAATTAAATTATATTTCTAAACGTAACTATACAAAATTTAATAAATTCATTAAAAAGACTGGTCAAGTTAAAGAAGGTTTTGATAAAATGCAAGATGCTTTAAAAAAATATGAATATTCTTCTAAATTAATATATTTTGATAGAGTTAGTACTATATTTTTAATGGCTGGTTTTTTAAATTGAAGTTTGTCAATTTTAGGTATAAGTATAGTATTTAGTTCATTTACATTAGCAAAAATTTCTCTTTTAGAATTTTTAATCAGTTTTTGTATAATTATTTATGTGTACATGAAACGCTTATTATATATATATAATTATAATTTAGATTGTAATCCAGGTACACTCGTAAAATTATTAGCAATGAATACTGCAACAACACGTTTTGGTACAAAAGCTATAATGGTAGTTTGTGGTGCAACTGTATCTTCCAATTATGTTATAAGTGAAATTACAAATGTTAGTATATTTAAAGAATATGGTAAAGATTATATATATGGTGATAAAACGTTTGCAGAAACAACAAAAAGTATTTATCATAAAATTAAAGATGGACCTAAAGATTAATATGAATATAAATAAATTTTATTTCGAAAAAATAAAAAACCTTTCGCGTAGATTTATGAAAGCGGGAATAATAACTTACTCTAGATGGGTAACCTATAGAGGACAAAAGCATGTTATTAAAGCAAGACTTGTTTATTATTATGTAATAAATATACTGTTTTGCGATTCTCTTGATGTTTATAAGTTAAATGGGTTATTCGTAAAGTCGAGCTTTGTGAGCTGAGTACCTGATGCTTTAAAATATTGTAATTTATACAATAATTTTAATCTAATTAGTTGGGATATGAATGCGTGATCCACAACCAAATCTAAAATTAGACACTATTACAATTTGTATGACAAAAAGTTGAAGACTAACTTAAAACATTATAGGACAAATATGATACCGGTGAACTCCTCTTATTTTGGCTGAAAAGAGGTGGGCAGAGGATCCGTAGTATTCTGCTCCAGAAGAAGGGATCTAAGTACTTGTACGTATAAAAAAATTACTAGAAGAAAATTTTGTAATATTATACAGGACAAGTTATACTGATCTTCTAAAAGTAAAAATGTACAGATTCCGAATGGGTCGTTAAAGATACATAATGAATTTAGAAGCCTTTATGAACGTAATTTAATTAATGCTAATTGAATAAATCATGATTTATTTAGATTATTGCGTTATACTGAGTTATGAATTATTGCCTATTATAAATTATCTAAAAAGCCAGGCTCTATGACGAGTGATTTAGATAAATATACAATAGACGGTACATCTTTAAAAACAATTAAGGCTTTACAAAATTCAGTATTATCTTCAATTTTTAAATGAGGTGAAATAAATAGAATTTATATACCTAAACCTAATGGTAAGGAAAGATCTTTAGGAATTCCAAAATTTCAAGATATATTAGTTCAAAATGTACTAAAAGAAATTTTAGAAAAAATTTATGAACCTAAATTTTCGAATAATTCACATGGTTTTAGGTATGGAAAGTCGCAACATACAGCACTGAAGGATATTCGTAAATACTTCGTAGGAGTTATCTGATTTATCGAAGGGGATATTTTTTCATTTTATGATTCTATAAATCATAATATACTTATGACTATTTTATCTGAAAGAATACAGGATAAAAAAATTCTAAATTTAATAAAATTGGGATTAAAATCAGATATTCTATTACCAAATGGTGTTTTTATAAAAAATAATATAATAGGCACACCACAAGGTGGTATTCTTTCACCTTTATTATCTAATATTTATTTAGATAAATTGGATAAATTTATTGAAAATAAAAAAATAGGGTATGATAAAGGTTATAGAAGCGCAAGTAATAAAGAAAATACTAAACTTGTTCGTGCTTATGGCGCTGTTAAGTATTTTCCTAATGAATTAAAAAATATTCATAGTGTTGACCCTTTTGATAATAAATTTAAACGAATTCATTACGTCCGTTATGCCGATAAATTCATTATTGGAATCATAGGAAATAAAGATGAAGCAGTTGTTTTAAGGGATGAAATAAAAGAATATTTGAAAATAAATTTAGATTTAATACTTAATAAAGAAAAAACTTTAATAACACACAGATCTGACATTAAGAAATTTTTAGGTTATACAATAGGTTCAAAAGAGGTTATGTATAAACATGTTGTGAAAGATTCATTACGTGATAGTCGTAGACAATTATTAACACTATTTGTGGATATCGAAAAAATTATAAAAAAATTGTGTTTATTAGGTTATTGTGATAAAGGTGGAAATCCTGTACCAAATTTTAAGTTGTTACATCAAACACAATCAGTGACAAATTTTAACGCTACTCATATTATAAACGGTTTAAATGCGTATTATAAACTAGCCAATAATAGAAATAGAGCCATGACAAGAATTATATATATATTAAAAACATCAATTGCTAAAATGTATGCAGCTAAATATAAAAAAAGAACAAGGGCTGCTATTTTTAAAATAGCAGGACCTAATCTTAATAGACGTATACGTACAAAAAATCCGTTAGGTACTACAGAATTTAAATTAGAAGAATTTGCAGGTTCACTGGAAGAAATTATTATTCCAAAAATCTGTCTTCCTAAGCCAGTAAAATATAATAAACCTGATTTGAGTGTTCATTATACAAATGCTGATAAGTTAATTTTTGATGATATTTTTAAAAATATATATAGTTTTAGTATTCGTGGAACAAAAGCTTTAAATATGCCATGTTATGTGTGCGGTTCTGTTGAAAATGTTGAAATGCATCATGTTAGGAAGATTAGTGATATTAAAACTAAAGATCAAAGGTCCAAAGTAATGATAGCTGTCAATAGGAAACAATTACCTTTATGTAAAAAACATCATTATGAAGTACATGGAAGAAAATATAAAGGTTAAGTCAGTTGGAGAGCTGTGTGATGGGTGACTATCTTGCACAGTTCGGTGGGGACTTTATTAGTTTCATATATGAATGCATATGATAAAAAACATGTATATTGAAATGAACTTTTCACCCAATTCTATTTACATTCACGTTTATTAGAAAGATCAGCTAAATTAAAAAATAATAGAGAATTAGTAAAAAATCATGTAATTAATGGTGGTTCTTTAACGGCATTTCCTATTATTGAAACAGTTGATGGTGATATTTCTGCATATATACCTACAAATGTAATTTCAATTACAGATGGTCAAGTTTTCTTCGAAGCAAACTTATTCAATCAAGGTGTACGTCCAGCAGTAAATCCAGGTGTTTCTGTTAGTCGTGTTGGTGGTGCGGCACAATCTAAAGTTATGAAATCTTTAGCAGGTTCATTAAAATTAGAGTTAGCACAATATCGTGAAATTGTTGAATATATTAGTTTAGGTTTATCTATTGATGCTTCTACTAAATTATTAGTAGCTAAAGGTTCTAGATTACAAACTTTAATGACACAAGGTAAAAATCAACCAGTTGATATTTTAACACAAATATTATTATTATATGGTGGTTTAAATGATTTTTTAAATGATGTTGATTTAGATTTAATTAATTTTTTTGAAAGAAAATTAAATCATTTAGTAATGAATGGTTTTTTTTTTAATTTATTAGAAAATACAATTAGATTAAAATTATTTCCTAATGTAAATCAATATATTATTTTCTGTTTAAAAATTTTAGTATTTAAAAATACTAAAAAAATTTAATTAATTATGTATTTTAATAGAATAACTTATAATAAATTTTATAAGAGTTTAAATAATGTACAGAAGAGTACAACTAATATAAAAAAATATGAAAAAACAGGTAAAATATTAAAAATACAAGATAATAAGGTAATTTTAGATGATATTAAAAATGGTAATATACTGTTTAATACTTCACCTACAGTTTTTAAAAGTAATCAGATTTTAATTTTATATTATAAATTTGTATTTAATCATAATTTTTTTGTAAAAAATTGAAATGATTTAGATTTAAATGATAAAAAATTTGTAACCGATTTAAAAGAAGATATGGATAATATGCATGTTAAATTAATAGTAACAGGTATATTAGCTACTTATTTATTTTTTGTTACAAAATGACAGGCTTCACATATGTTGGTAGATAAAGGTAAGGATATAATTGAATATAAAAACATACCTGTAAATGATAATTTAACATCTTGTGAAGTGATAAAAAAGGGTGAGGAGACAAAATTAAAGGGTAATTTTGAAAATTTTAATCAAAATACTAAAAATAAAATTTTTAAAAATTATTATTTAAAATATAATTATACAAATGAACAAGAGTTGAAGTTAGATATTATAAAAAATGGTACTTATCAAGAGATAAATAACGATGATTTTACATTAAATGATTAAATTAAAAGAATATATATATAACTTTATTGTAGGTACTGATCAAATTAAAGCTTGAATTTCCTCAGATAATATTTTAATTTTTTATTATGAATATATTTATCAAAGTAAAAAGGAAGATGTTTTTTGTTATATAAATTTAAATAAAATAGTTTTTAGTTTTATAACATTTATAATATTTTTTTTTTTTTTTTTTTTTTATTTTTTTTTTTTTTTATAAAATTTTTTAAAAATTTTAAAATTTTTTATTTTTTTTTTTTTTTTTT
>Ga0100390_10001208_pt1 | contig 23029 bp, 24 predicted proteins | sample CryGeymeta201514_FD_81540 | JGI IMG/M metagenome (GOLD analysis project Ga0100390, IMG submission 81540) | Groundwater microbial communities from Crystal Geyser aquifers in Utah, USA - Crystal Geyser metaG 2015-14 | ecosystem: Environmental > Aquatic > Deep subsurface > Groundwater | place... | reverse complement strand
CCTAAATCCTTCTTTGGAGATTCTAAAAATCTCGAACCACACCCAGATCAATGGAAATACTTGGAAAGCATTTCTAGGGTTACTCCAAAACAGCTCGACAGGTTGCACGCCAAGTTATTGAAAAACAAACCAGGCTTAACCAAAAAGAAGAATGGGAAACTAAATATTCGTTTTGGAAAAATGATTTCCATCGCCAAGACTGATCTGACTCCAGATCTGTCCAATTTCCTCAAAAAAGAACTTAATTTTCTCAACCCTGGTTTTGTTATCAAAGAAAGGATGGGACTGTCTACCTACAAAACCGAAAGATTTTTCAAACTCATTCAGGAATCAGCCGATCAAATATCTATCCCTCGAGGATTTTTAACACAACTGCTTGAATACTGTCACTCAAAGAGTATTGATTTTATCCTTGAAGATGATCGTCAAAATCTGTCCAAGACTAAGTTCAAATCAAAAATCGAAGCTTATGACTATCAACAAGAAATTATTGACAAGTCTCATAACTGTGACGGTGGGGTGATTGTCGCTCCACCTGGTGGAGGTAAAACTGTCATTGGTTTGTCCATAATCGACAAACAAAGCCAACCAGCCTTAATTTTGGTTCATCGAGCCCAACTATTATCTCAATGGAAAGAAAGAATTACTCAGTTTCTAGGCGTACCAAAAAAAGAAATCGGACAGTTTTGTGGATCCAAGAAGAAACTTGGCAAACAAATCACCGTAGCCATGATGCAGACCCTAACTAGACTAAACGAATCAGAAATAGCAGAAATTGCTAGCAAAGTCGGCACTGTTATTATCGACGAATGTCATCACATTCCAGCCACTACCTTTAGAGAGGTTATTGTTCAATTTAATCCCAAATATATTTACGGACTCACAGCCACACCACAGAGAAAATATCATGACGAATCTCTGATATTTCACTATATCGGTCCAATCATTGCTACTCTTGATCAAAAGTCAGCTTCGACTGGTACTTTGTTCTCAGAATTGGCTGACTCTCAGCCCAAAACAAAATTAATAATCAGATCAACGACCCTAAACATTCCTTTCACGCCCAAGATCGATCAATATGATCTATTGTCTAAATTAGTAATTTTTAACGACACTAGAAATTTACAAATTGTGGCAGATATTTTAGAACTCGTAAAACAAGGAAAGAAGATAATTGTTCTCACCGAACGGAAAGATCACGTCGATGTTTTGTCACTCTACTTACGAGGAAAAGCTGATGTTATCACCCTCACTGGCGACGACTCAGTTAAGTCCAGAAGAGATAAGATGATCTCCATCCAGCAAAGTAATTTCCAAATTCTACTTGCCACAGGTCAATTATTAGGTGAAGGTTTTGACTTACCAATTCTCGATGTTCTAGTCTTAGCTTATCCATTTTCTTTTGAAGGTAAATTAATCCAATACATTGGCAGAATCGAGAGAGGTAATCAAAACAGAATAATCAATGACTATCACGACGAATTAACACCTGTACTTTCTAGAATGTATAAATCAAGATTGAGACACTACAAAAAGAGGGGTTGGGTTCAATAACTGGAGACTCGTTCTGTTGTCTGTTATAACGAAACTCGAACTTATTTTCGGGACCATTACTAATCTATTGGCTCACCGCTCAACACTTCGTGTCTCGCGGTTCGCCACCGCCTGAATGCGCGACGGTATGAAATACCTAGTCTCCTTGTGGGAGAACCACTTGCGCGCGATACTAATGTATCCCGACCGCGGTCGGGATATTATCTGCTGTCGAAGCTATTCTCAATTTATGGCTCGTCAAATTCGTCATTGCGAGGAATGAAATGACGAAGCAATCTATATAGATTGCACTTCCTCACCATAAAATACCCACTGATTAGGAGAAGATTTTACTATCTGATATTTCTGATTGAGACAGCATTGGCCTGTCGGCCAAAGTGCCTGCTCCGCAGGCACAAAATAGTAGTCTGCGTTAATTTTTATAAAATAATATGTTCCCCACTCTTTACTCTTCGCACAGTTGCAGTATCTGTTTCTAGATCATAATCACCTTCATTGTGATATAAGGTTGCTTCATTTCCTTGTACAAATATGTCATGGGCTGCCCAGTCAAATATTTTTGACATATCTACAACCTCTTTGCTAATTGATTCGGGAGTGTTTAGGGCCAAAATATGATTTTCGGCACGACTACCTTGAGGATAACTATTGTAAAAAATAGTTAATTTCTTAGGGTTTCCCAACATAGATACTTGTTGTACAAGAGCCGGTAGACATCCTTCATCTAGAAGACTTTGATCATCTAAATGGTACGCAAAACGTAGTATCTGACCATCTGGCGAATCAAATTCAATTACAACGGCAGCACATGCTTGAACCATATGAAAGTAAAAAGTATCTTCGGGCCTACCAATTACCGCTTTGAAAGTGTCCAACATATATGTCTTCTCACCAGATCCAGACACTATAAGAGTTGGCTCTCGTAATTTTTTACCCTTTTTCCAGTTATCAGTCTCATCATGGTAGTTACGGTCATCTTCTACTCCCTTACCCCAATTTGATTCAATGTGTTCCTCCACGGTCTTCTCCTCAATCGATACCGGACTTTCAGTTCCAGTATCAAATCGGTTTTTCGTCTCTTCATATATTGATTTAGACAACTCCAAGTGTTCTTCAAAAGATTTACCGAAAATTTCATATCCCCATTTCATAGGTTATCTTATCAGGTGGAAAAACAAAGTTTGTTTTATCCAAGGAATTCGGAAATTATTTTCTAGCTTCTTAAATAATTTCCACATTCCTTCAATCCAGAAATACTGGAGACGATTGACTGAATTGTGGTTGGTATGACATCTGTAGCAGACTCGCCTTGCTGGACTCTATTTGCGAGTCTCAGAGCGATAAAACGTTGGACCAGCGGCTTTCCAACTGGGCCAATTTCTCTTGCTGCCATCTCAGTCATTCGAGTATATTCGGGTACTTCTTCTTGCATCATATCTTCCAAGGTTGTCTCTAAGACGGAAAATTTGTCAGCAACCTTTGTTTTAATGGTGCTTATATCAGATACTGGATCGTTCATAATTTCTAGCAACTCAAGTGTTTTAAATTTGGTTTCAGAACTAGAACTATTTTTATCTCCATCAAATATTCTAATCAACCTATCTATTGGGCCTTTTCCTCCAGCGCTAATGATCGACACATTATTTTTATCTAAATCAAAATTTAGTGTCCTAGAGTAGATAGGTAAGATATATTGTTCAGAAAGCCCCTCTACTACGTACTACCTTATCAGCAAAAAAACCTTCATTATACGTGCCTGACTATCACCCAAAATCATGCCTGTTTAAACAAAAGACCGCCACCCTTAGGTGACGGTATAAATACTAAACCTTCGTTTTTTGCCAGAGATCGGTAACTAAGAAATCGAGAGCAGACTTCGCGTGTGCGCAGTGAACTCTATCAACCCCCATGATGTCACCTGAAGTTTGAAGTCCATTGTATGCACATCCGCCTCCGCACATACTGAGAGCTGGGCAATCTGTACATTCAGGAATGTTGAATGGAGAACGCTTGGCCCAATGCTTCCAGAGAGGGTGATTTGTAGGATCGAACTCGTCATCAAGAACAACAAAGTTTTCTCCCGTTTCCAGAAATGCCTGACAAACTCCTACTTTTCCATCTGGTGAGATAACAATTTGCTGTCCGCATCCACCGCAATCATTGACGCAGGCAACTCCCTCGGAAAGAGAACAAACTCGCCTCATCATCCTGTCTTCGTATACTCCGGCGTCTCGGGTGATTTTGAAACAGTCAATCAATGCTTTGGCTGCTTTTTGCTCATATTCCTCAATACTTAATCCGCTTCTGCCATCACCCATCATCAGATTAAATCCCAGCGATGTAATACCCAGCTCAAAAATCAACCATTTCAAAATTCCTGTGAGCATATCAACATTTTCCGGAGTGATTGTGCAGGATATTCCGACATCAACTCCATTCTCTTTCAGGATTTTGAAACCTCGGATTACCTTATCAAAAGTTCCTTGACCTCCGCGGTCAACTCGGTGGGCATCGTGAATTTCTTTTGGTCCATCGATCGAAACCGAAACGCTCACTTTATACTTCGCCAGCATTTTAGCAATTTCTTCGGTGGCCAAGGTCGCATTGGAATTCATCGTGAATTCAATGTTTGGAATTTCTTGTGTAGCGTAAGCAAGAGCAAATTTCAAAACTTCAGGATTAAGCATCGGTTCGCCGCCGTAGAAAATAATCCTCGGTTTATCTAACTCTTGACTTTTTGCTAACCTGGCTAAGAGATCGATACCGCGTTTGGCCGTTTCGATCGTCATGTCGGCGTTTATTTTCGGGCAGAGAGCTTTGGCAAGGTAACAGTAATCGCACAACAGATTACAGTTTCTGGTGACAATCAAGTACATCAGAGAAACCGGCAAGTGATGTGTTTGGTGTTGCAGTTGAGAAAGCCTTTCCGCATCTCCAGTTCGATCGAGAAAATGTTCGCTTTCCATGGCCTCAATCAAAGACTTTCCGCTATCTTCTAAGTTGGCAGGCAGAAGCCCAAGACTTTCGGAGGTCGAAGATCCGGTCAATAGTCCATTAACTAGGGGCAGGAGGTTGGCCTCAACAAAGATGACTCTCAGCCATAAGGCATTATAAAGTGCGTAGATGAGATTTTTTTCCACCTCAAAAAGATAACTGTGATCAGAAATTACTTTGGTATTCAATGATAACCTCCTGATTTTTTGGAGAAAGAGTCCCCAAAGTCACCCGGTTGGGGAGTGCTTTGGGGGCAGAGCTCTACTTTACCTAACCTGAATCGCGGGCGTTCCGTCAGCGGTAATTCCGCACTGACCACACGAACCATGACAAGCCGAACACGTACACGTACCACAGGCACCGCCACACTGAGCACAAGAACAGGGGCCTGGCAGACCACACGCACAGCTGCAACTGCACTTCGCGCCTGAGACGACGAGTGGTTGAGCCGTACCGACAACCAAAGAAGCAAACTGAGTTTTGCTAGGGACAAGAACCATAAAATCCTCCTTTTTGTCTCTGTACGACCCCAACCGTCGCTTAGGAGATGCCTAATTTTCAAAGTTCGATCCTCTCGGCAGGTGTAGGATCGAACCGATTATATCAAAAATATAGCTATAAGCCAGTCTTTATTGTCTCTAAAAACTTCTGGATGGTGAATTCTGTTTTATCTATCCTCTTAAATTTCTTCGAAAATTCAACCACGTCTGGGTATTGGTCTATGCCTTTTTGTCTAAACTTCCTAAACTCAGGAAGTTCAAGAGCTAAGTCATTAAACCATTCTGACATTAACCAATTTTTGTTTTCATCAAGGCTGAGATTAAAGTTTGTCCTATTAGTTTTCAAATAGTCAAAGAACATAAAATGTAACATCTCATGAGCGATCACGTGATTAGTACCTCGAGGATGTTTAAAATATATTTGAAAAGTTTTATTTTCTAAAAATCTTGGATTACTGTTATAAATAGATAAGTAGCATACATATTCTCCTTCAGGCCATTCACATTTTCCAAAAATTCTATCTACTACCAAGTAAAAATATTTTTTGTTTCTTGACCATCTGTCTCTCATCGTTTTTAACGACTTATCAATCTCACCTCTGTGATCTTCATAATATTTATCAGTAAAATTTGCGATAATATCTCTCCTGACATTAGCAGAAGTTTCTTTGGCTTTGTGTAGCTCCGGATATAGAGATACTATTCCCTTTCCAAAGTCTACGCCTCCTGCTTTTATATCCATAAACTGAAACGCCATCTCACTATCTAGATCAATATTTATTTGGAATTTTAGTTTTGGATATTTATTCATAAATTGAGCTGCTAGATTACTTGGTTTGGATCTTTTAGTTGTAAACAAGTGTCCACGAGGAACCCTGTTTCTCCGCTAAACTTTTGGTAACAATATTTCTTGTCTCGGAAGTTTAATTTTAGATTTGTGTAAGCATTGATGAAATACTCTCCAGAAGATTCCTTACTTTTTCCATCACTTTGAATTCTTTTTCCATTTATGCATAAATCTGCCGGTTGATTTAATTTTGTAGATTCCAAAACAAATTCAACTCCTTTGTTTATATAGATTGAATCATCTCCAAATTCGGAACTACTAGTGAATTTGATTTTCTCAGCCACTTCTTTATTTAGGAAATTTGAAGTAAATATTTTTGTCCCTATTCCCATGCACCATCCATCCATACAGTTTGGTTTATCAAGATTGAGCGTAACTCTTACAAAATTAGTATTTGATATATCAATATCATTTTTTGGGAGTACTTTAATCGCACAATCAGAAACAATCATTCTGTCTGACGTATGTTTAGCGGGTATTTTTATATATATGTCAGCTTTAGTGTCCGACAAGAAGTTTACCTTCTCGATGTCCGGTAAGTTATCTGTAACCTGAGCTTTAAGTTTATTATAAAAAACTTCTCGATCATTTTTTTGTTTTTGTATATTTACATTCTCAGAATTCCAATTTAGCCACGACTTATGTTCTTTAAATCTATCTACACCATATAAAACGATTCCAGTTGTAATTATCGAAACCAATATTGTCAAAACAATATTTTTATTCATAAGTTGATTATATATGTTTAATAATTAAGAGTAAAAGAATAATTACTATAGGAAATATAATTTTTGCGTTTTCTGTCGTGGCTACTGCGGTAGCCATCGTTCGAACCGATGTGGAGCCGGTCCCGCTGCGGCGGGAGCAGGTGGTGGCGAACCGCGAGACACGGAAGCGTTGAGCGGTGAGCCAATAGATTAGTAATGGTCCCGACTCTCCCGAAATATCCAAATGTGTTGCCGGACTAGGACTCGAACCTAGAATCTTCGCCTCCAGAGGGCGACGTCCAGCCAATTAGACGATCCGGCAATATTCGCTCATTATATCGTCTTTTCCTCTCAATGGGCAGTGTACCGTGCCTGGAACATTAGAGATAAGAGCGAAAATCTATCATTTTCTTGAAACTTTCTACTTCATTCCTTTTTCTCAGTCTTATGGCATAAGTTCTCCTTTCTGGACTATAGCCAAGATGTCTGAGACTTTTTTCAACTTTGTTCAATAGAGAAGTGTTTCTATTACTAAATTCAAAATTATATGTACAGGTCCTTAGGTGAACGCAATATGATGCTTCTGCCTCAAAAAGACCTTTTAAAATTGAAATCAAATACTTCTTATTGTTCACACACCAGTTTGGTAGAGTAATGTCTAGTTTTCCCCTTGCGCCGATAGGTATTTCCAATCTATGGCTAATATTTCTTTGATATAGCGTGACATTGAAACAATTTGAGTTTGATCTCTTAATAATTGATGGGGCCTTACAAAATAATTTCTCAATAATTTTCACAGAATATTTTGCGAGATTTGGTTTATCTGTACCTAAAGTTATTCTTAAGCACTCTACTCTTGGAAATTTGCTAATATTTCCATCACCTAAGATAAGACCAATTAAAAATGCTAGCTCTGTTGATTTTCTCAATTTTTTTAGCCTTCATCGTTAACGATATCTTATTTACTCTCGGGTCTGTGGATTTCGTTTTCCCTTTATTCCAAGTTATTATTCCTTTTTTATTGCCCATAAATAAATATACCATTAGACGTTTATTTTCAGATACAAAAAAGCCGGATTCACTCCGGCCACCAACCTACCAGTCTGGAAAAATTGACTTCCAACCCGTTCAGCCATTTGTTTTCTGATTTTTTCCACCTCTTCAATGACGTCTGGACTATATACTTCCTCGTAGATCTCCATCATGTCTTCAGGTAGGAAACCCACCGGCAATACCAAGTTTCCGCAGGGAAAACCCTCAATATTGCTCATAGCTACGCAGAGTAGAGCTATCCACCTCAGCCTTTCCACCGGGTCTCTAGGTAGAAAAACAACCACTTTGAAAGACCGTCTGGTAGAAATCCATGAGCGGTTTATCTTCCCACCAATAATGGCCTCTATCTTCCTTCTCGATCTCGGTGGGTATCGCAACCGCCTCTTTCCTTAGTTTATCAATATCCAGTGTCTCAGCCAAAACCCAGGAATTTGGTTTGTCTGGAAAAATCGGGGAGAAGATAGAATTTACGGCTGACTCCATCAGTACCTCCTGTCAATCCAAAATGAATGTACCCGCCCACTTTACTCTATTGCCTGTAATTGGTCACATCCACCATCAATCGTAGCTCCAAGAGCCTCAAAGGTTTTCGTTATTTCTTGGCGACAATAATACCTGTCGACATGAAGCTTTCGAGTTCCGCTTCCGAGAATCTGAAATCGTTCGACCACTTCTCTTTCAAATAGGGGATAGTGGAAGATCTTTGGAATAACACCTGCATTCCCAACAGTTTAAATATCTGATCGTATTGTTCAAAAGAAACCGGCACATAGTTTTCATTACCTTCTCTTTCCCAATTATCGGTGTACATGTATTTCAGCAGAAAGTGGTTAAGCTGTTTAAAAGTACCGGCGCCTTGTGGTATATGCATGGCGACCTTTAACTTCTCCTGCAGGGGCTTACTCATTCTCTCTAGATAGCGTTGGGTTTACGATTTCATCCATAGGCCCATTATATGTCAGGAGACAGATAAAATATTCCCAAGTCAATAATATTGATGAATTAAGCTCTACTTTTTTATAGCCAATGTTGTCATAAACATTGGGAACTCCTCCCGTGCCCGATTTTCCATCTTGACTGCTTTTCCCTCACTCTTTTTCTCTGATATCCACGATGTATCGTTTTTCAACATATTGATATTTTCCCATACTTTGCTTAAGATAGTACTATACCCAAACAAAAACCGAACATGACCAAATCAGTCGAACCACTTGCTTCCCGTATCCGGCCTTCTATCCTGGAAGAGTTTATTGGCCAGAATCACCTTACAGGGGAAGGAAAGCCTTTGCGACTCGCCATCAAAAACAAATTAATTTTTTCTTTCATATTGTGGGGATCTCCGGGCACCGGGAAAACCACCCTTGCCAGGATCTACGCCGACGCCATCGACGCTGATTTTCATGAGTTATCAGCCGTCTCTGCGGGCAAAGATGATATTCGTCAGATCGCCGGAGAGAAGAACAAAGCCACCAAACCCATCGTCATCTTTTTGGATGAAATACATCGTTTTAACAAAGCCCAGCAGGACTTTCTTCTGCCTTTTGTTGAGTCTGGCAAGATTACCCTTATAGGCGCTACCACCGAAAACCCCAGCTTCGAAATTATTCCACCATTACTTTCTCGTTGTCGAGTTTTTGTTCTGAGGGAGCATACTCCAGAAGATATCGTCAAAATCATTGATCGGGCAACCAAGGCTCTAAAGACCAAGATGGATAATGATGTGAGGCAGTGGCTTTCGGAGTTTGCCAATGGGGACGCCCGCCAAGCCATTGGTCTCATCGAGTCCACCTACAATCTTTACAAAGACCTCACCATAGATAATTTCAAAAATGCTATTCAAAATAAATTTTTAAGGTTTGATAAAAAAGGAGAGGAGCACTACAACATCATTTCTGCCTTTATCAAATCCATGAGAGCTAGCAATCCGGACGCTGCCATTTACTATCTCGCGCGCTTAGTTGATAGCGGAGAAGACCCCTTGTTTATTGCCCGTCGCATGGTTATCTTCGCCTCCGAGGATGTTGGGGTAGCTGTCCCCACCGCCCTAGTAGTTGCCAATGCGGTTTTCCAGGCTTGTCAGCAAATAGGTTATCCCGAATGCGCCATCAATTTGGCCCATGGCGTTGCGTATCTAGCCGGCTGTACCAAAAATCGTTCGGCTTACGACGCCCTTCGTTCTGCTCAAGCCGATGTGTCTCTACATGGCAATCTACCCATTCCTCTAAATCTTCGAAATGCACCCACCAAATTGATGAAGGGACTCGGCTATGGTTCAGGATACGAAATGTATTCTCAAGAAGATCTTCTCCCCGAAAAGCTCAAGGGCAAAAAATATCTCAATAGAAATTAATTGGTTTTCAATACCTTATAATTGATTTTATCCATGAAGACCAAAACCTACCTATATATACTCGTCGGTCTGGGATTTTTTTTCTCCCTGGTCTATTTTAATTATTTCAAAGCACAGGAGGCTATAAAAAAAACTAGGCCCTCTCCACTATTGATCGAGTTGGTTTCCTATCCCGAGTTACTCGGTGTTGGTTCCAAGGGTACGTTTCTTTGGCATATTGAGTCCAGCCCTGATCTGTTTACTACCTTTACCACTATTTATTGGAGTTACCAATCCTCCCCCAGCGCTTTAACCAGGATGGATTCTCCTCAGGCTGTTGGTTATCCATACTACCTGCCAGACTTTTCTTCCGGCAAATATAGCCTACCCAATGATTTTGAACTCAGATATTTGTTCGACCAATCCAGTCGGGTTTTCTTTCGTGCGTACGCTAAAATAAGCAATGAACACCTTTGGTCCGAAGAGAAAAGCCTGGAGGTAATCAAATAATATGTTGCCTAAACAAAAATTTTCGTTCTCATTTTTTCTTATTATTACCGGACTCACCATAGTGGCCACCATACTCTTGGGCCTCAGATTCCTCGTTTTTTAATCTGTTAGCAATTTATCTCTTCATCTGCTAAAATCTTTAACTATGGCAGAAAATGACCTAAACGAACACCTACCTCAGACCAGTCTGGTCCCCTTCATCGGACTTAGGGAAGGCGTTATTTTTCCGAATACAGAAGCCGTCCTCACCTTTGGCCGGCCCGCTTCCATCTCCGGTATTAGTGAAGCCTACGCCAATGATCAGGAAGTCTGTTTTGCTTCCCAGAGAGATCCCAAAGCTAATACAGAAAGCCTAGCCGATTACTACACTGTCGGCACTATCTGCAAAATCACCAAAACCTTGCCGGTAAATGATGAGCTTCACGCCATCGTCAAAGGAATTCAAAGGGTCAACATTTCTCAGCTAGAAATACGCGACGGTCGTATGTGGTCAGTGGTTGAAGTCATAGAAGAAACCACCGAAATCTCACCCGAGATGATTACTTTGGGCAATCGTGCCGTGGCGGAATTCAAGAGAGCTCAAGATTTAGGCAAAGCCAATATTGACCCAAGCATCTTGACGAAAATCATCAGCAGCGCCGATCCCTATCTTATTGCCAATCAAATATCAGCGGTTCTTGAAGTCAAGAACAATGAGAAGCAGAAACTTTTAGAAGAAAGTTCTACCGAAAATAGACTAAATTTCATCTGTAAACGTCTCAATGAAGAAATAAAGATATTGGAATTGGAGAAAAAGATCGAAAACAAAACTCAAAAAAGATTCGACGAAAGCATGAAAGAGGCGGTTCTTAGGGAAAGGATGAGAGCCATTCAAAAGGAGCTCGGAGAAGGCGGCGAAGAGGAAGAGATCGGAGAATTAAAGGGGAAACTAAAAAAAACCAAGCTCCCCAAAGAAATATATGCCAAAGTCAACAAGGAGTTAGAGCGTCTGGCCAAACTATCTATTCACAATCCGGAAACTTCATATCTCAGAACTTGGATCGAGACAGTTCTGGAACTTCCTTGGGGTGAATTCACTAAAAGTAGTTACTCACTTTCCAAAGCCGAAAAAATTCTCAACCAGGATCATTATGGTTTAGAAAAGGTCAAGGAAAGAATATTGGAATACATTGCTGTTATGAAACTCAAATCGGAACAAATAAAAAACACCAAAAAACACTCAGCTGTATCACCAACCATCCTTTGTTTTGTGGGACCACCAGGGGTTGGTAAGACCTCAGTCGGACGATCAATTGCCAAGGCCATTGGTCGTAAGTTCGTCAAGATGTCTTTGGGTGGGGTCAAAGATGAAGCTGAGATTCGTGGTCACCGCCGTACCTATGTCGGTGCGATGCCGGGCAGAATAATTCAATCAATTAAAGACAGTGGTTTTAACAACCCAGTTTTTATGTTGGATGAAATCGACAAAATTGGTGCCGATTTTCGTGGCGATCCCAGCTCCGCTCTTCTTGAGGCTTTAGATCCAGAACAAAACTTTGCTTTCCAGGATCATTATCTCGATATTCCTTACGATCTATCTCGGGTGCTTTTTATCACTACCGCTAACATTCTCGATACCATTCCACCGGCACTTCGGGATCGTTTGGAAATTATCGAATTCTCCGGCTACACTGAAGAAGAAAAATTTCATATTGCCAAGAAATATTTAATTAAGAAACAAGCCGAGGTAAACGCCTTGGACCCCATAGATGTCAATCTTGGTTCTCCCATACTGCGCTACCTTGTTCGCTACTATACCCGTGAAGCCGGCGTCCGAAATTTGGAAAGACAGGTCGCTTCTATCATGCGTAAAGCCGCCAAAGTTAAGGCTTCCGGTAAGGAGTTACCAATTGTCGTTACCAAAGAGCTGATCCATAAATATCTTGGTCCCATTATATTCAGCCATACTTTGGCCGAGGATACAGATCAAATTGGTCTGGTAACCGGTCTGGCTTACACTAAGGTCGGTGGGGACATCTTATTCATTGAAGTTGCCCTCATGCCAGGGCAGGGTAAAATTACTCTCACTGGGCAGCTTGGAGATGTTATGAAAGAGTCGGCCAAAGCTGCTTACTCCTACGTTCGTTCTCACTGTCACGAACTAGGCATAAAAGAACAGTTAATTGCCAAGTCTGACATTCATATTCATGTGCCAGAAGGTGCCGTACCCAAAGACGGACCCAGCGCAGGTTTGGCTATTACCACCGCCATCATTTCCACCTTCACCAAAAAGCCGGTCCCGAAAGATCTGGCTATGACAGGGGAGGTTACCCTTCGGGGACGGGCTTTGGAGATTGGTGGAGTCCGCGAAAAAGTTGTAGCCGCACATCGTGCCGGCATTAAACAGGTTATTCTTCCCAAAGAAAACGAAAAAAACATGGTAGATGTACCAGACAAAGTAAAAAAGGATCTTAAGTTCTTCTTCGCCAGGAGTATGGACGACGTAGTCAAGATCGTCTTCGGCTAAGGAGAACCCCCACAATTATTGATATCACTCCAAAAATCATGGCCGTTGGCACTCCATTAATTCTCCAGATTATTTCATAGGGTCTCAGGCCTTCAAGTAGTATTCTGATGACCCCATAACCTATCAGATAGATGCCAAGAAGTTTTCCAGAATATGCCTTCTTTTTTCTTAGGATCAAAAGAATCATAAAAAGAGACAGATTCAATAGTGCTTCATAGGCAAAAAGGGGCTCACCGTTTTTGCCATATAGTTCTCCGTTCACCCAATTCCCCAGTCTTCCTATAGCTTGAGCGATCGGCGCGCCAAGAGCAAAAGCTTCCAAAATTGGGCGGACACTTTTCTTTTTGAATAAGCTAAAAAGAAGAACACCTATTACTGCTCCGGTTACGGCCCCCCAGATTCCCAGGCCGCCTTCCCAAACAGCCCAGATCTTCATTAAATTATATTGATAGTATCTGCCCCAATAATCTATGACGTGATAAAGTCTGGCTCCGATTACTCCACCTGACAGTGCCCACAAAAAAGATTCTTCGATTTCCGCTTTCATTCTCGGAAAGGAGATGATAACTGCCTCAATCCCTATCCATATTCCTAGACCCAGTATTACTCCGTAAAGATGAATCGTAATTCCCAGGAATTCAATCACTCTTTAGTTTACTGATAAAACTTTCTACCTTCATCATTTCTGGTTCATTATTCTGTCTTGTCTTTACTTCAATTTCATTTGCAGATACGTTTTTCTCAGAAACAACTACTCTCCAGGGACATCCGATCAAGTCAGCATCAGAGAACTTGATTCCCGCGTTGATATCTCGGTCATCCCACAGCACTTCGATTCCGTTATCCTGAAGTAGTTGATAAATCTGTTGGGCCCTGTCACCTTGCTTGATGTCAATCAAATGTACCGTAAAAGGAGCCACATTTTTTGGCCAAATAATTCCTTTATCATCATGAAACTTTTCCACGATTACTCCCATGGTTCTGCTGACGCCAATTCCGTAGCAACCCATCACCGGATAAATAGATTCTCCGGTGGATGTGGCCACTTTTAGATCAAACGCTCTGGAGTATTTATGTCCCAAATCAAAGACATTCCCTACTTCAGCCGCCACAGAGGGCTTCAGTTTTGATTCGCCGCATTTGGGACATTTATCACCCTCCTTGTACTGGCTTAAATCGTCTACGTTAGCACAGAACTCACAAGAGCCACAATACAAAATATTTACTTCTCCGGCATCGGTCAGGACCTCAAACTCATAGGAAATTTTCTCCGAGAAAGATCCTCCAGAAGCCTCTGTCACCTTGGCGTCCAGTCCCATCCTGGAAAAAACTTTTAGATAAGCCGCTTTGGCAATTGCATAGAATCTATCAAAGTCAGTTTGATCCAGATGAAAAGAGTACATATCCTTCATCAAGAACTCTCTTCCTCTCATTATCCCGGACTTCGATCGGAGCTCGTCTCTAAATTTCCATTGAATATGATACGGCATTTTTGGCAAGTCCCGGTATGACTTGATGAACTCTTTCATGGTTGGGGTCACAACCTCTTCTTGAGATTGTCCCAAAGCATAATCTCGATCAGTTCTGCTTTTTAACTTAAATAAGACATCAATAGATTCCCAGCCTCCGGTTTTTTTCCAAATCTCGGCCGGGTGTAACATAGGCATCAGAATCTCTTCTCCACCAATGGCATCCATCTCTTCACGGATAATCTTTTCAATATTTCTCAGAACTCTTAAACCGAAAGGTAGGTAAGTATAGACACCGGCCATCAACTGTCTGACGAAACCCGCCTGGACGAGTAGCTTGTGATTCACCGTTTCGGCGTCTTTTGGAGGCATTTTTTCGGGCTTCACACCCATTCTGCTCATTTTCATAAGGATATTATAGAGTACTCTGCTAATATAAATTAGTGATTACTCTTAGTCCCGTTACTATTATCAAGGCTTCCGGTGAGCAAGAGCCCTTTGATGAGTCAAAGCTAGTAAAATCTCTGGCCAAAACCGGCCTTTCTGTTGACGTTGCTTCCCAAACGGTCGATTATCTCAAGCGCCATCTCCGGACCGGCATCACCACCAAAGATATACATGAACACGTCTCCTCTTATCTCAAAGAAAACGCACCGGTCAACAACTACTACAACTACGGTCTCAAGCGAGCCATCATGGATTTGGGTCCTTCTGGGCATCCCTTTGAGACGATTGTTTCCGACGTTCTTACTGTTTATGGCTACAAAACGGAGGTTGGCGTCATTGTATTGGGCAAATGTGTCACCCACGAGATCGATGTAGTAGCCAAGAAGGATAATAAACAGTTTTTTATTGAGTGCAAATTTCATAATAGCCCCGGTATTAAAACCGATGTTCAAGTTGCTCTGTATACTTACGCCCGTTACCTGGATATCAAGTCGGCCATGGAGCACAGCCACGGTACTGATATTGCCTATTTTCCTTGGTTGGTCACCAATACCAAGGTCACCTCGGAGGTCTTTGATTATGCCGGCTGTGTGGGTCTAGAGCTCACCTCATGGCTTGACCCAAAAGGCCACGGTATGTCGGACTTGATTATGTCCGCCGGTCTTCATCCGGTTACTCTTGCCTATCAAATTCCGAGGTTCAAGATCAATTTACTGCTGGAGCGGGGCATTGTTACCTGCGCCAGGCTCAAGGGTGCCATTCAAGAAAATCATGTTTCGGACATCCTTACCCGCGAGGAAATAAATACGACTTCTCTGCATATCAAAGAAATTTGCAAAACCTAACACTGTCATTCCCGACCTGGGTGGGCTGAAAGTCCCGAACTGGTGAGGGAAATCCATAAAGGTGACACACAATGAATAATTTGTTTATACGAATCGTTATAATCAGCCTTGCATTATTCGGAGTGTATAAAATGTTTCCTCAAATTTCCAAACCAGTTGACTACTACATCAAGAATCCTCAGTTCCAGTCTTCAGTCATTGTTCCCGCTATAGCAACAGTCAACAAAGTTCTTCCTGAAAAGATTCAAATCCCCACCCCCAATATTATGGGAGTCTCTACTGAATACACCCAATCTCCAATCTCTTCGATCACCGAGGAAATCAGTAAACAGGCGGCGAGTGTCGCCGCCAGTCTGGTTGAAAAATCGTCCAAGGCTGTCTCTGACCAATTCTGCAGTGCCCTTCTCGAGAAAATAAAAAGCGAGTGCGGCAAATAAGTGCATTGTCTTTACCGCACCAATAACCAATAACTCCGCACCATTAACTAAGTGTCACTCCGATCATATCTAATTTAGGTAAATACCTCTTTATCTCACCTCTGAATTTCTCCGCCAAATTAGCTGAGTAAGTTGCGTTTTGGGTATTTTCCATGTGACCACAGAGTTTGTTTTCATAAGCTCTGACAATCTCCATTATCTTTGCCCCCTCTTTATTAAAATCCTCTTGCCACTTTCTCGGATCAAGTTCGTATTTATCATGGAGTTTCTGAAATTCGTCAAATTCTTTCTCGTATTTGGTGACCATTTCTTCAAATATTTCCCTAAATTTTGTAGCCATAAAAGAGATTCTACCATCCCAAACCCAGTCTTTCACCTTGTCCATCTTGAGTTCTTGAGTTTTTGCTCGTACACTTACCTTATGACAAGGACAGCCGTCGGTTTAGTCGGCCCCATAGCTTCGGGAAAAGGGGAGGTAGTCAAGTATTTAAAAAAGTTGGGATTTACCGTCTTTAGTCTCTCGGACCGTGTTCGAGAAGAAGTTTGCGTTCGAGGGTTACCTCTGTCTAGAGAAAATCTCCAAAATATAGGCAACGAACTTCGTGAAACTTATGGTGGACATATTTTGGCAGAAAGAACCTTAGAAATGCTAGGCGACTTTGAGGGCAATATCGTCATCGACTCGATCAGAAACCCTTCCGAAATTGAATTTCTCAAAGAGGCTTTGGGAATTACTATCATCGGTATAGACGCTTCGCCTGAGCACCGGCTCGAATGGTATATAGATCGCGCCTGGAAGAGAGGTGAAGATGGCACGATGGAAAAAGATTTTGTCAAAGCAAACAGTCGTGATCTGGGCCTGGGGGAAAATAATTTTGGTCAGCAAGTTGGCCGTTGTTTGGCGATGGCTGATGTGATTATTCAGAATAAAGACACTAAAAAACATTTACTGGAAGCTGTCGATTATTATCTGATTTCCGAACTTGGTTTCAGCCCGGAAGGCACTCGCCGTTCCAAGGAAAAATAAAAAACCCCTATTTCTAGGGGTTCATGTATTACAGATCGGTACTCAAGGATCCGTGCATGGTAATGTGGATATCTCTATTCGGCATTTTACCTCCAAGGACGGCATATACTGCCAGCCTAATGGCCGTAATAAGGGTGGCCGCCTTCCACTGTTGGAGATTGAAATCATGAAGAATGACGCTTACCCCCCTTGTTATCGTGGCGGAAGAGACGGAAACTGTGGTTTCGATTTTCGTAACTTTCAAGATAACATTCTGGATTGCAGCGATTAGATTGTTTGCGGTAATTTCTGACACGTTGGAAAGATAAAGGGATACATTTTTCATACAGCCTCCATAAAAGATCTATTTAGCTCAAAGAGCTCGCCTATTCTACCAACCTCATAACCTAAAAGCAAGAATATCCGTTTGCCACCCGTACATACTTAGGCACAAATCACACAAACTCCGAGGTTCTCCCTATTGTTTTGAGTTCTTGATTCCTTGAGTTCTAGAATTCTTTACTTTCCTGTCTATTTTTTTCGTATAGGACTAGCGCTGTGGCCACGCTTACGTTCAAAGAGGCCACTGCCTTCTGCATGGGAATATTAATAAAGTAGTCGCATTCTTTTTGCAGTGGTTCCGACAATCCTTCCGATTCTCCTCCCATCAAGAAAGCCACCGGCCCCGTCAGTTTTTGTTCGTACATAGTCTTACCCATTTCTACTTCCACCCCGACTACCGGCACCGCATACTCATGGAGCATTTTCATTGCTTGAAATAAACTCATAGGAATTAACGGTACATAAGCCACCCCGCCCATGGAGACTTTGGCGACAACAGGTGTAATTTCGTGCACTCCGTTCGGTGAGACCACGACGGCGTCCACTCCCGCCGCCCACGCGGTTCTCAAAATGGCGCCAAGATTTTGTTCATAATCAATATGATTGAGCAGTAAGATAAAAGAATTTCTTTTGGCCAAAAGTATCTGTTTTAGAGAAACTATCTCGGGAACATCCATCAGGGCAATTACCCCTTGAGGATTTCGGGACTCCGCCATCTTGAGTAGTTCGTCCGTCGGCATGATTTGAGTCTTCACGCCTTTACTGTTCGCGAGCTTTTCAATCTCTTTTATCTTAGGGTCTCCCATGGAAGAGGAGGAGATCAAGACGGTACTTATTTTCTGGCCGGAAGTCAGAGCATCACGTACCATGTTTCTCCCTTCGAGGATGACAAAATCAGCAGTTTTAGCCATGGCTAATTATACCAAGCCATTTCTTCAGCCATTTTTCAGCTACGCGGGTATAATCCACAACGTGAGAATACTGGTAAAAGAAGATGAACACCGTATCGCCGGTTCTATCAAAAAAGGCCTCGAACAGGAACGACACGTCATCGATGTAGCTCATGATGGTCTTTCCGGCTTTGATCTGGACGCGGAACTATTAAATAAAGCCAATAGGTAGATAACTCTGGCTCTTATAGTCGTGGATGGAGTAAATTTTCTGATATCCGGAGGCCTGGGCTATTTCCTGGCCGGGAAAACCCTCCGTCCCATAAAAGAAATGGTTGATGAGCAAAATCGCTAAAAAATATCTCCCAAATCGTCATTTTTAGGTGATAGTAATTTCCGCGGCCAGTTTGCTCAGAACGGTCAGTTAACCAGCAGCCGGATGATGGTTAATGGAGTCAGAGGCAGTGGACAGATCATCGGTGAGGTTCATAATCAGAGTGATAAAACACTCACTGTAAAACTGGCGGATGGTAGCTCCAAAATCATTCTTTTGGGATCTTCGACCTTGCTCATCAAATCGGAATCCTTTTCACTTGCCGACATTTCTGTCGGTACCAAAGTGGGAATTTTTTGGGCAGACCAATCCCGATGGCTCGGTTACCGCGCAAAACATCCAGATCGATCCACAGATCAGAGTGGCTACCCCCAGCGCTTTGCCAAGTAATTAGAAGTTCACTTAAGACGCAAAAAAACCCGCCTGCCTGCCGGCAGGCAGGCCTTTCGGCGGGTAAATATCTAAATCGGGTCATCGGGAGGAAAATACTTTTCAATCAATTTTTTTGCTTGGTCAAAGTACGTATCACCATACTCCTTATACTCTTTCGCCGTCAACTCGCGAAAAATGCGGATCTTTTGTTCTTCTCCGCCCAGAGATATCTCCAGGAAAAATTCTTCATGCTTCCACGAAGCATAGTTGATAATGGCGAGGCTCAGGAGTGTCGCAATAGCCTCAGCCGCGCTTTCATCGGTAATGAGAAACATTACCTGAGCATTCGGTTGTGGCTGGATAGACGTTACTAAATGAGTCATAGCCTCAGACATGTCCCTGAGTAAAAGACGCCGCCACACCGGAAATTTCCTTTATCAGCTCATCACGTGGGTCCAAATCAACAATTTTGTCGATGATCACTCTTCCTCCTTTGAAGGTACATTAGCTGAGGAATTCTATCACAAATACGTCTGTTGACAAAGCCCATAGCATTATGATATATTACTCATTGCCGATTTCGGCAAACAATATGGAAAACACCATTATAAATATCAGACTCGTTCGTCCACAAAATCCCTTGGATGATTCTTGTGGCCTTAATTGTGCCTCGGTCTTTGCGTATATCGATATTTAATTTAAATAAACAGATTTACTCAACCGCCGCAGCATACGCGGCTTTTTTGTGCACTTTAAATGAATAAAGGAGGTACTATGTTTCGCAAGCTTTGGTTACTCTTGGCTCCATTTCATCAAACGTTTCTCATTTTTGTCGTCTTGGCTTTTCTTTACGAGACCGTTCAGCTGGGAAATAGCTATGTCATTAGCCTAGTGGTCACTCTCTTCGGCAGCAGAGTAGCCCCGTATACATGGATATTTTTGGTTGTCGGTCTACTCCTGTTCGACGAGTTAAACATGAGGCTGGACAACGCTTTTGATTGGCACATTATTGCTAAGCAAAGCCACCCTCTTTATCGCTATCTAAAATTATCGGCCATTTCCAAGTTCCTTAAGATGAACATCCCTTGGCATCACAAACACAATTCGGGGACCCTGGTTGGCAAAGTAGGTGATGGGGTTTGGAAAACATTGGAGATTGTTGATGTCATGAGCTGGGAATTTGTTCCGACTGTGGTGCAAACTATTATTAGTCTTATCCCTCTATTTTTTATTAGTCCTTGGGTTGCCTTGATTTCGATTATCACTTTTGGTCTTTTCATTTGGTTAACCATCAAAGGGAACGCTGAAAAAGAGCCTTTTCGAGCCAAGCGACAAGACTACTATGAGGAAGAATGGAACAGGTCCATCGCATCGGTCCAGTCAATAGAAACCAATCTGATGTTTGGTCAGCAAGATAGATTGCTGAAAGATCAATCCGAGATTCACGATGGTATTATTGGCGAAGCTCTCAAGGAACATAGATTGGGGGTATTTAAATACAATCGTTGGCGCATCAGGATTCTTACTGTAGCGCGAAGAATGATTCTTGTCATCTGGATTCTTCAACTATTACACGGCTCACTTAGCGTTGCCTCTCTCATCTTCGTTAGTGTTTTGATAGAACGGTTATTCTCCAATTTTTGGCGTTTTGCCAGACTATTAGATCGGGCAGCCCAAAACAGTGAAGGTGCCAAAAGGCTAGCTGATCTTCTGAGTGAGGAAGAGCCTGTAGAGACAGGTTCAGTCCAGATAATTCCGGATAAACCTCTAGGAATTAGCATTAGAGATGTATGCTTTGCCTACGAAGGGGAATACTCGGCAGAAGAAGGAGCCTTGCATGACCTTAGTTTGGAGATGGAACCCGGTCAGGTTACGGCTGTTGTTGGACCGTCTGGTGCCGGAAAAACCACTATTCGTAAAATTGTCACCCGGCTTGCCAAATGTCAAAAAGGTTCCGTTCGTGTCGGAGGTATAGATATCAACGACTGGGATGGGCATCAACTGCTTGAGCAGTTTTCTTACGTTCCCCAAGGTGATGACGTCTATATTTTTGACGAAACTATTCACTACAATATTGCCTTTCCTCGGCCGGAAGCCACCAACGAAGAGGTCATTCTTGCTTCAAAACTCGCGGGTATTCACGACTTTATCTTGGGTTTAAAAGATGGGTACGGCACTCAGGTAGGAGAAAGGGGTATTCGTCTTTCCGGTGGTCAAAAACGGCGGGTTGCATTGGCCAGAGCCATCCTAGCCGATCGGCCGATTCTTATTCTCGATGAAGCCACCAGCGCGGTTGATGCCATTACCGAGAGTGAAATTCAGACTAATATACGCACCATTCTAACCGGTAAAACCGCTCTGGTAATTACCCATCGCTTATCAACTGTTTGGGGACTAGCAGATAAAATTGTTGTCATGGACAAAGGAAAAAAGATCGAAGAGGGAACTCACGCACAATTGATGAGTCAAGACGGACTCTACGCCAAAATGGTCTCCTTACAAACGGAATAGTCATTACACCAGCCTCGCATTAGCGGGGCTTTTTTTGGCCGTATACTAATTGCTAGATGTCTGTCATTCTAGTTCCAATTAGTCTGCTCTTATTATTCTTTTCCAAGAGATGGTTGACTGGTGAGATAAGTCGTCTGGTTCGTCGCTTTGGCGGTGGGCATCGGGCCATTATTATAATTTGGAGCATTATCTTCTTGCCTGGCACCATCATTCACGAACTGTCTCATTTCTTTTTGGCCATTATTACCGGTGCCCGGACAGGGAAGATAGAAATAATTCCCGAGTATTTGGAAGACGAATGGGAAGACGAAGGTAAAGGAGGGTCGGTCGCTTTGGGTTATGTCCAGACCCAAAGACTCAATCCAATACAGGGCTTTTTTGTCGGCACGGCCCCGTTCGTTGTCGGCACGATTCTATTGGTCTCACTGGCTTCCTTACTGAGCACCGGCTACGACTCTGGCCCCACCATTTACCTTTTTCTTCAGGGATATTTATTTTTTACCATCGCCAACTCTTTGTTCCCGAGTTGGTCCGATATCCGGCAAACCCTGCCTCTGGTGATAATCGCCCTTGTTTGTCTCCTGATTGCTTGGACTCTCGGTCTACAGTTATTCACTAGACCCACTGCTCAAATATTGTCCTTGGCGGACACCGTCTCTACAGTCCTCCTCTTTAGCTCGGGGATTAACCTCCTCCTTGTTTGCAGTTTGTTTTTATCCAATAGGCTCTTTTTTCGCCATGGATAAAGTATTTTCATTGTCTAGACAAGCTATTCTAGCAGATATTACACCTTACGAATAATCTGCTTATGGAATAAACTTCTCCAAGGATTTAAGTGGCTTCGGAAGATTAATTCCTTCGAGTTTTAAGAAGATCGTTGTTTTGTTTCGAACATCAATTTCTTGAGTCACCTTATTCGCAAATTCAATGTCACTATCTCTATCACCAACAAAGACGACTGGACCGTCACTGACTTCCATTGCTAGATCAATCCATTTCGCCGCCTTATCGACAGCATAATTTGTTTTTTTGAATTTTTTCCATAGGAAGTCCCGACCACCACCCATCACATTTTCCTCACCCAACACCTCTTGAATCGTGGTAGGGAAGATTGGGTAGTCAGCTCTTTGTATGTTACGGACTGCCTTGGCTACCTGATGTCCTTTGATCGGCTGGTTTGTCACTACCATTATTTGCCATCCCAAGTCCTTTAATTCTTTCAACAGCTCGACGGATTCTACAGGCAATCTGCCCGGTTCTTTTCCTCCCATCCCGAGCTCGTAGGCCTTCGGTTTTAAAGTAAAGTCCAGATCAAACACTACTACTCCAGGACTATATTTTCTTAACTGCTCGGCAACTTCTTTCAAGTTGCTCAT
>Ga0100390_10001205_pt1 | contig 23077 bp, 26 predicted proteins | sample CryGeymeta201514_FD_81540 | JGI IMG/M metagenome (GOLD analysis project Ga0100390, IMG submission 81540) | Groundwater microbial communities from Crystal Geyser aquifers in Utah, USA - Crystal Geyser metaG 2015-14 | ecosystem: Environmental > Aquatic > Deep subsurface > Groundwater | place... | reverse complement strand
CGGTCCGACAGCACCTGTAGCACCGGTAGGTCCTATAGGACCGGTGGGTCCGACAGCACCTGTAGCACCGGTAGGTCCTGTATTACCTTGAGGTCCTATTGGTCCGGTTGGACCGGTTGGACCTGTACCGCCAGCAGTATTAATATATGGTAAATCGTTCCAAGCAGTAGCACCGTCACCAATCTTAAACAGACCGGTGTCAGTTTCGTACCCAGCTTCACCTGTTGCAAGTACAGGGTTAACGCTTGTCCAGTTGGCCGCTAAATCCCTACGCCATTTTATAGTTACCGCCATCAGATGCCTGCCTTATAAGCAACCAGATCTATATCGCACCTACGACATTCTTTAAATTGCACATTATCAAATCCATGTCCTAAAAACAGTTGTTTAATCGTACATTTTGTATATCCATATTTGTGTCGCATGTTGTCATCTTTGGTTGACCACCCATAAAATCCTGCCATTGCATGGTCGAAATTCGAAGCATCCACAAACTCTGATTTTCCACCAAGCAATAATTGTTCAGCATGGTATGTAATGTCCGGTATTATAATGTGAACCAGCCCGCCGTCTTTTAAAATCCTTTTCCATTCAATTAATGTCTTACCGGCTTCATCCGGACTCAAATGCTCGAAAAAATGCCTTGCATACACCTCTTCCACCGAATTATCTTCGATTGGAATTTTCCATGAGGCGCATACAAGCTCTATATCGTTACCTGTACATATATCCAGGTGCGTATAGCCAGCGGTCGGTTTTTTGCCCGCGCCTACCTCTAATCTCATGACAGCCTCACAGTCATGATATAAAACTTTCTTCCTCCCTTACCAAACTGAACCTCACCGCTAACAAGTGAAGCGGTGTTAAGCGAAGTATCATTAAATTCCCTAATATGTTTAATTATAATAGCCGGCACGATTTCGGAGTGGACATGATAGGAGTTAATCTCTGGTCTTTCGTTTAACGGAAACGAACATATAAAATGCCCTCCTGGTTTAACACAGGATAATAGTTTTAAAAGTGTCTCCTTTATTGGCTGGTCTATGTGCTCTATTGTTTCAAATGATACGACGGTATCAAATTTTTTATCCAATTTAAGTTCTTTTGACAAGTCTGCCGTATCGTAGCTAATGTTATCTTTCTGCCAATGTTTTTTTGCATAAGCGACCGCATGATCGCTTATATCAAAACCGGTAACTGTTTTTGCCACTTCGCTTAGCATCGAACTACCATACCCACAGCCGCAGGCAATATCAAGAACATCTTTATCCACACAATACTTCTTTGCTATTTCATAACGATCACGATGAAACTTATCTATTTTATCAATATCGCTTGCCTCTTGACGCTCTATGGCTCTAGACGTAACCGTTCTTTCCGGCATTTTTACGGGTATTGCCATTTTTCCAAGAATGTCCGCTACCCGATTCGCACAACTTTCCCGGTCACAATAGCAATATTTTTCCGTGTACCAATGTAAGAATTTATCCTGCTTATTTCTATCAAACCAGTCCAGACTTAATGTCCTTTTTATATCTGCCAAATGCCGTAAATCATACGTAACCCAATGATATTCCGGGTAGCCCCATGTCACCATTGGTTTATGGTGCATCATCACTTCCAACCCCGCGCCCGAATTTGCCAGAAAAACACACCGTGCATTGGGAATAAATGAATGTATATTGCTTTTACCATTATAGACATGAACCCGTTCGTCAATGGCACTATAATTATTAATTAAATTCTCAGAAAATTTATGGTCTTTAGCGTCCATGCCATCAGTATACGGGTGCAGTTTTACCACAACATCGCGATTATCAACTCGTATAAGCTCTTTAATCACCGCCTCAAGTTTTGTCCAATAGTTACCGAAGTCATATTGATTAACAACCGAGTCACCACCGCACTGACCCAGCACTAAATAATAATCGGATACATTGAGTTCGATATCTATCGACACGTGCGCGTTCCACTTTGTCACTTTATTATTTATCCACCCGGTAACTTTTGTGTCAAAATAATCCTGTATAATATTATCAGGAATAAATTCAAAATCAGGTTTTTCATATGTAATAGCGGAATACGGGCCGTAGCCCATAGTGTCCAGCGATGTATGCAAAGGTGTAGGGACAGATGGTTTCATAAACAGTGTATGCTTTGCCGGAACAATGTTGCCGACAAGCATTGATGTGTCGGTGTGATTGTAAACAATATAATCAATATCGTTCCTATCGCGCTCCGGTACATAAACATTCGCTTCCATGCCTTCACAGATAAAATCATCCTTGCGTAAAATTTCGTAACCATGAGATTTAAACGCATTGGCTATCCATATCATCTGGTCAGCCCATGATACTTTCATGTCAGCAAATCTATATGGCCAGAACAACACTTTCAAATTATGCTCCTCCGCCATCAAGAACCGCGTTTAAAATACTGTGACTGTCCATATCAAAGTCACCGGACATGGAGTCGCCAGTTTTGTCCAGGGCCATTTCGTCGATTCTTTCAAGGGCGCCCTGGGCGGTAGAAGTAAGTCCCGCCAAAATTCCGGAGAAAGGAGAGGAATCAACTTCCACTCTTGCAGCAATATTCCCGGCCTCCAGGAAATTACCTGACGAATCAGTTTTTACCCATCCAACATTTGTACAATTTACCATCCCGCCCGGTAAAGCAGGCGGATAAAATTCTTTTGAAACCCACCCATATGCATTTGCGCCATCGTCAAGAATAAAAATGAAATAATCCGTATCGGCGCTCAGCGGAACTGAGTCGGCCCCGTTAAGCCCGGACGCTGTTGCATCTATTACAATTGATGTACCTACCGGGCTATCATATCCCCACGATATAAAGTCTCCGCCGTCTTTCCGGACATACCCGTAAAAAATTGTTACCTCTTTATCGCCGGTAGTTGCCCACTGACAGGTTTCCCTGTTATGAGTATCCCTCAGTATTCGCTCATGGTTTTGATGCTGATACTTAGCCATATTGATATTCCTCACAGTGTGAAACATCGTCTCCGGTATCAGTAAACACTAAATTAACATTATGCGCTTTTAGCGTAACGCCAGTCAAATCAGGATCCCCATAATGAGCGGGAAATCTGCAATTATAGATCTCTGCATTTGTAACCTTGGTAGTCAAATTCAATACGTCATAAGGCCCTCCGCCATAAACACCAGATACGTCTATACTGTCCAAAACCAGCTTGTTAATAGCTGTTGCATTCCCAAACCAGGACGTACTATTTGATCCGGAGAAAGAGCAGTTCTTCATGATGACTACGGCAGTTCCTGCTCCCGCACCTGTAAACTTTGGGCACACCATACCCTGCAAACCAGACATATAAACCTCGCTGCTCCCACTTAAATAAACCAGGTTTAGATACGAGTAGACTACATAGTCCCCCGAAACATAAACTTTTCCGGCAGGGGCGTAAAGGTAGTATTTTACTGCACCAACCCTATTACCGGACAAAAATGAACCAGATACCGAAGCATCCACAAACTTACACTCATTGTTTATATTGTCACTATAATAATTGCCTACCACCAAACCAGCGGGTGACAGAAAACACGTCAAGACTCCCGACACCCTGTTTCCCAAAGCCAGGTCCGAGGAAGTAGAAAATACCATATTTGTATTACTGCCGGCGGTGACATTGTTCCCAACCACCAGAAAAGAATTCGTTACATTTTTATTAGTCGCGCAAGCAGTTACCGACTTTACAAAGTTCCCCAACAAAAAAACACTGGCCGCATTGTTTATAACCGAGACCCCATAAAAGCTTGAGCTCCTTATATAGCCGGTCCCGTCGCCCGCGCCTTTTGAAAAGCATAGTCTTTGGTTAAAGAAATCACAGACATCAACCACTATGTCCTGGAAACCTGTTATAAAGTACAGGGTGTCAGATGAAACACCCGTAACTCTCAGGTTGTTAAAAACATATGTTGTATAAATAGAAGAGTTTGCCGAGGACTGGAACTGACAGCCAGCCTTTGCGTTAAAGTCAACACTTGTGTTGATCATGGTAATTTTATTTGCGGCACTTCCACCATAGGCGTTCACGGCGGCCGAAGAGGCCTCGTCGGCAATCATTCTAACATTATCGTACAAAATCTCAGCGCCATTCTGAGTGCAGTCGGCACTGAACCGAATGACAGGCTTTGCGCCAATATGAAGTGTCAGGTCTTTCATCAAAAGGACAGTGCTTGACAAAGTCCTCTTAACCGCTATCCCATAGTCGGTTGGCGTAGCGTACGTTATAGAGGTTGCATCAATACCGCTGCCCTTTATGGTAATCCTCTGGTCAAGAATTTCTTTATCAAGAGGAATAACGTAATCGCCGCCGGCTACCTCAATTACCCAGTCTCCTGTCATGGCTATTACATAATCAAGAGCGTTAGACAGGTTGCCAAAATCTGATAAATACGCACCATGAGCCCCGGCAGACTTATTGGAAACCGTTATGACGTTCTGGTCGGTCCCTAACCCCTTAAAGAAATCCTGTAAGTCAAACCCATCCACTTTATCTGAAATAAAACTTTTGGTAACCGCATTTATGTTCGCAGCGAGCTGCTGCGCCGTGAGGCCGCCGTCCTTTACCTTTAAAAACGTCTGGCCGTCGGACGACCCAAGGCCGATAGTGCGGTTGTCCGTGTTTACGTGCACCTTTGGCGTAACGGAGTCCCAAAAAAGAGCGTTACCGAGCATCTCGGCTGTGAGCGCCTCGCCGCCCTCGCCGCCTCCGCCGCCAAGAAGCGCCAGCAACGCGCTCAACGTCTGCGGGGAAAGCGGGACTCCACCAAGGTTAAAGAGAGCCATTGGATTGCCGTCATCCTCTCGCGCCGGGCGGCAGTTTTTCCGGCATCGGCTGGCCAACACTTATGGCCTCACGTCTTTTTGCCGCCTCGAATGCTATTTCGTCACTCATGTTTTCCTGTCTCAGCTCTCTTTCGTACACGCTCCTCGACTTCATTTGGCTTGAGTCCAGCTCAATGAGCTTCTTCGACTCATTTTTAATCTTGTCCACTTCATCGTCGAGATCGAGACCAAGCCTTGCCAGCAGCGTCGACATACTGATCCTGTTCTGTGAAGCAAGGCCGCTGAGCACATTGGTTATGGCCATATCGTCCAGGACCCTGAGTTTGACCGTTGATATCGATACATTCTTATCGTTTATAACTTTTCCTATGACAAGCGACAGCTTGTCACATATCCTGTCAAGGGCATCGTATAAAAATATAAATCTTTTCTCAAGCATTCTAATGTTTGCAGAAGCCGCCGTCCACTGCGAGCCGCCGCCGTATACCATTTCCGCCGGCAGGCCTATTGCTATGGCAAGTTCCTTTTGCGCTATATTGATTTCTCCGGCAAGGTTCAGCTGTTTATAGTCGGCAAACAGCGTCTGGACACTAACCGGTATAGACGAAAACACAACAGAGTTCCTCTTGCCAAACACCTGAGAGTCTTCGCTTACGCTTACAATCTTGTCTTTTACCTTGGACAGGTCAACCTGGTCTCCTCCGGCGGCAGGAGACAGGACGTAGACCGGAGACGGACGAAGCGTGGCCATCTCAAGGTTTTGCTGCCTTAATGCGGCCAGATAGTAAATAAGCTTATATGCAGACATCAGCGGAACAACGCCCCAGCCGCCTGCGTCCTGCCCGGTAATTCCGCAGTCCCTGACATGAATCATTTTATCGGACAGTCTGATTCCCTTCTTTGACTCAAAGGCAGACACAATATATTCAAGAGGGGAATTTTTCAAAACAAACATGTACTGTTTTTTTCTTCTTATTTCACTGGTCTCTTCATTTGATATACTGTACATATACATACAACTGTTGGAGCCAGGGGCCTGTATTATGCTTACCTGGTCTGCAGGATGTATAAAAAGATACGGACTCATATTTGAAGACATTACGTATGAGTCACCGGTCTTTATTCTCAACTGTTTATGTGTTATCGATACCGATTTGTGGCACGCTGTGCATGAAAGTGAAATTCCTGACTTGCTTGCATTATATATGTCAGTGTCCTTATATGACGACAGGAGTATGTCTTTTTTACAGGACGGGCACGTAAACTCCTTGTCCTGAGGTATCCTTATTGACGGGAATACGTTACCCACAGTTAAATATTCGACTACAACCCTGCGTAAAAAACCAACAATATCAATAATCTCGCGTATTTTCTTGTCGTTACCCGGAGATGACGATGATACGGTTATGTCAGACAAAACTAGTGAGGCCAGTGTATCGATTATGGTTTTCACGCTTGGCATAAACCTGTAAAAATTCGACGCCATCCTGATCTGTGTATGAATGTCATACTTCGGGTCAAAATCAAGCATCTCTTCCACATATTTATATAAAAAATTTCTGCCGGCTGAACTTTTAATAGCCATTATTTATACTCCTTCTGCGTTTTGTAGAATTGCTTAATATCATAATCTACAAACATTTTCACAAGTTCTTCCATGGCTGACACTTTGTTTCCTGCGGCAACAATATCTTTCACGTCAGCATACTTTTCAAACTGTATCCTTGCGTCGCCGTCTGATGCAAACTGCAGTATCTTCGGCAGCATTACGTCGCCATTCGATAATATACTTGCCTTTATAAACTTCTCAACGTCCAGTGACAGCCCGACCGTGTTGTTAGAATCGTCGTCAAGTGCGTTACTGTATGTAACGAATACCGCCCACGACTCTGTCGGCGGGGACTCTATAAAACTTGCCGATACCGGCTGCCCAAACAGGCCGTACGCGCACGCTGATGCAACCGGCCACGATTCCTTATGCAGCCCCTGGAACATAGAATTAAGCGTACACCATATAACAAACATTCGTTCGCCATCGTCGCCAAACTTTTTAACGATTTTTTCTTTGATAATGTCCGACACTTCCGGAACGGTATCCGGGACTATCTTTTTACCTGGCTGCCATACGGCTTTTTCGTCAATAACATCATTTATTTTGTTGTACGTTAAAAGCGGGAAAAGCATTATTTACCCCCTGCGTCAGGCAATGCGTCCCTTGATGGGACAAAGCCGTCCAAATCGCCTACTGTCATGGATCTAAGCCCAGTTCTCATGTCCAGGCTGTTTACCGCCCTGTGGGTGCCAAGCCTTTTCATGGGAGCAAAGTCTATCCTTATTTCCCCACTGGCCGGCCTGGTTAAAACAACATCTTTGTTTTTTGACACATATTCCTTTACAAGCTTCAATATTTCATTTTTTGCAGCCGGCATACTTTTAGACTCGCCCCTTATATAAAACCCTCTGTTGCCGGAAAACTGTATAGTTTGATTCCTAACTATATCCCCGACTTTTTTTGATATGTCGGCAGTAACCCTTTTTACCCTGTCCATGTCTACGGAATTCGGGTCAATGTCTATAATGGCCTCCGGCTCGTTGCCTGACAGCGTCCTGTGAAAATCAACCGCGTGCCGCCTCGCCCAGTATTCTATGGAGTCGGGCCCGTCGCCGGATATTCTCCGGATAACTATCGGTTTCCCGTTGTGTTTTCTGATCAATGTCCTTTTCCCGTCAAACATTGAATATATCATTGTTCTTTTGCCAACTATGTCATTTAACAGCGCAGATGAATTCTTTGGGTTGGAGTAGTACCTTAAGACGGCCTCCCTGGTCATTACGTTCGGCTGTCCGGTATGCGCTGTCTGCCACTTATTTTTTGTATCTTGCGGCAATCGGGTCATCCAATTTGTCATCCCAAAAACCATCTAAGTTGTGCACTTTATCAAATGTTTTAAGGGCGTCAACGGCAACTTCGTCAACCTTTTCGTTTCGCATACTGTTAATATTGTACGCGTCGTCACTGTTTACCATATGCATTCTTTTGTCTACGTTTTCATTCCACGAGCCCAAGTTAAGTTCTTTAGATGTATAGGTTTCCACGTTTTTATCAGTATACCCTGCAGCCTTAAGGTCTGCTGCAATTTCGCACCTTTTTTCAGGTTCTATGCTGTGGATGTTATTTTCCCAAACTTCTTTAATTGTAGGCATTGTACCACCTCTCGGCTTTTGTGGGTCCTCACTAAATTGTAGCAGCATTACGTGTATTTGTCAAGCGTCAATTACAAAAATACGGCATACTTGAACCACAACACCAAGATACAGCTATATATACGGCATCGCCTTCTGGGAAATTTTTTGATTTTTCTGTTATAAAAGAATAGTAGTACGGTATATGTATTGTCGCAGGAGATGCCTAAAATCATTTTTTACTTGAAAGGAGACAATGCGACCACAGATAGTTTTAAGCGACGGCATGGTATACGGCGCAAAGTTAATAGCTGGCGTAAAACACCTAAACGTTTGCAGTACGCCAAGTGGGCTCAAATTTGAAGACAGCCAGATGTTTTATACAAGGTATGCCGTAAGAGACCTTACTCCGCCATTCGGAGAGGGCGCGATACACAAGCAAAAATGTATAGGGCTTAAACTGTTGTTTGCTTCGTGTTTTATAGCCATAAAAGACGGGTTCAGCGTGCTGAATTATACAAAGAAAAATGAACTGCACAAAAACCTGTATTGGGTCCACAAGAAAGCCAAGAGAGACGGGACAACAAGAAAAATATATTCACCAAGACCGTGGGTGAAAAGAATACTAAAGAAAATTTTACATAAACTGGACATAAACGAAACGTACCCAAAACACGTGTTCGGCGTAAGTAAAAAGGGCATAGGAGATGCAATAAGATTCCTCGGAAAGCCTAAAAATATAGTTGAGCTTGACATCAAATCGGCATATCCAAGCACAACAAGACAAATGATCCTTCCTGTAATTTCAAAGTACTTCGAGGAAAATACAAGATCGGCAATAGAGCTCTCCAGAATACTGGCCCCAAACTACCATCTTCCGATAGGATACCCCACTTCTCCATTTATGTTCAATATGGTCCTTAGTGAAGTGGACGAGCTGTGTAAAAAAATAATAGAAGACAATGGTTTTATAACGATAATGCGGTATGTCGACAATATATACGTAAACGCCGGACCTATTGATACAGCAAGGAGGGTAGCAGAAGAAATAAGTAAAAAACTTACAAGTTTGTCATATAGTGTGCGCCAAATAGAACTACCATCGTCCATTCTGTCGGTGTCTACCGATAATATGTCAGTTGTTGACAGGATATGGATGAAGCTGGTTGACTCTGTACGTGACAACAACATACAGGTTGTTGACGGCATGTTGAGTTACATGTCGCAGTTCTACCCGGGTGCAAAAAAAATAATGAAGCTTGACAGCAAGGAAAAAACAAGTAAAATACAAAATATGATCGACAGCAGGCCAGCGGTAGACGCCTGGCTGTGATCATCGATTAATAAGGAGTACTGATCGTGGCATCCGAAACAGAAAATAAAAATTTAGACAACATTGCAGCCAAAACTGAAAAAAAGCTAAACAATAGCAAACTGGATGACACAGTGGTTGGCACGGTAAAAACGTTTTTGTCTATGCTTAGGGCCGCAGTAAGAGGACAGTCAATCCCGGTTGCCACAATAACGGTAATTGTCTGTTCGCTTTTGTATCTTATATGTCCGATAGACCTTATACCGGATATATTTATAGGGGGGTTTATTGACGACGCTGCGGTCATTATGGCGGCAGCAGCGGCCATAAAGCATGACATTGAAAAATTTCAAACCCAGACACAGAGAAAAGGTGAACATGCCTGAGATAAACGAAGTAAAACTTACAGGTTACGTAAAATGGCCAAAGGTCGTTTCTAAAAAGGCCGGCGGCCAGATGACTTTTTTCCACATAAAAAGCGACAGGATCAGTATTCCAATTATCTGGAACAATTCGTCATTTCAGATAGGCAGCGGACAATACGTATCTGTGCGCGGCAATATCGGGTGGAACAAGACAAAGAATTCCATCACCGTGTGGGCCGAAGAGGTGATAGTGGACACAAGTGTCCAGCCACAACCTCAGGAACCACGGCAGTATCAGCAGCCGCGGCAGCCTCAACAGCCCCGCCAGTATCAACAGCCGAGGCAGCCCCAACAGCCCCAACAGTATCAACAGCCGAGGCAGCCCCAACAGCCCCAACAGTATCAGCAGCCATGGCAATCTCAGTGGCCACAACAGACTCAACAGCCCAAGTGGCATGATGATGACGGGCAGGGACAAGGCCAATCAGGCGGCGGACAGCAGGACTATCCAGATGGAGAGCCGGAGGACCCCGGCACGTGGGAAAGCGACGATAACGATCCTAATTTCTAGAAAATTAAAAATGGGGCTTTACTCCCCATTTTTTTAGCTTGGCGCGCATGAAAAACTACGATATAATTCTTACAGATGACAGCGTAACGCCAGATGAGGCTGCGGACTTCATAAGAGATCAATATTGCGGCAAGCCGAACATAAAACTTGGAGTTATATATATACTCAGGGACCCGTATGTTGTATATGGCAGCTTGCTTGGCGGCAATATGGAAAAAAATTGCCCGCCCCTTAATATACACGAGTTTTCCCCGGGGAGCGCAAAAATATTACAAAATTATCAGTCGATAGGAATAAAAATAACAAAATCAAATATAACAAATGACATAATAGGCATAGTTGGCAGCTTTACGGTTAAAAATATTATTATGCTCAGTAACATGATACACACGATGTCCGTACACACAAAAAAACCCAGGTATATGGCAAACGCTGAGGGATTAAGCTACGTGCCGTCTGACCCGGAACTGATTGTCTTAAAGGACATAAGCTCGCGAATATTGGACACAGGCAGGAACTTATACGTAACAATACGCAACCTCAGGGAAAACCATAAAAGAAAAATATCAGATACAGTGTATTTCGCTCAGTTCACAAAAGACAGCAGGTACCCGTTCTTCACGGATCTTACACCCTACATTAAGGACAAGAGTGGGTAAATAGCCTGCGATGGCACCGTAATCTTTGATGTCTTAAATCCGTCTATTGCAACTATTATATGCAGCCCCTGCGGGACATGCAACTCCAAATAGCCATCCGAGTCCACGGCTGTCGTGACCGCCGCATAATCGGGTACAGTTGTGCTGTTTGCGTTATAATATGGCGTGTCCAGCGTTATAAACACACTTCGTTCGCCGAGCGGCTCCCCGGACGCGTCCACCATATATCCGGACATAACACATTCGTCGGATCTGTAATTTAATGCAACTTCCTGTTCCCTGACAGTAAAGTAAAATGTATGACTTGTGCTTCCATCCAGGACAACGTATGACCAGTCTCCGCCTGTAGCTGAAGACGATGCTGAGTGGTCTATGTAATAGGCGCCGGCTGAATCTTCTGTCATTGTGATGGGATCCGCCGGAGACCCTGACAGCTGCTCATTGCCGTCTGCGTCGTATACGTGGGTAACCTGTGGCGTAGCGGGCGGCGTAAACCCGGAGCCGCCCTCAAGGCGTTTATATAAAAGCCTGACGATATCGCCAAGATATGACACTATGTGCGTATCGTCTTCGGATGTTTCAGCTGCCCTCATGTCAAGTTCAAACGTGCTTGACGTAAACGACTCGGTGTCGCTTGGGTCGGAACACAGGCTGGCCGTAACGTTTATCTTTGCCAGGGATGAATACAGTGTTTCCGATATATCTTCAGATGTATTCCACACCCATTTTTTGGTTGTGCCGGTTGGCGAAAATACAATATTAAACGATTCCTGGTGCTGTCCGTCGCCTACGTCGGGAGTCATCGCAACGGTGTTGCCTGAAGTCCCGTAAACATAACACCGCCAATTAGTTACAGATGCGTAAAATGTCGTGCTGTCCGTCGATTTGCATGCATACGTTATGTACGCCGGCCCCTGTGCGGCCGGCTGAGATATCGTGAAAGTAATTAACGCATCCATGATTAATTATCTGCCTGTATGCCAGGACCCTTAGAGTAACTACCGTACCCGTAACGCTCTGAATCCCTGCACATCATATCAATAGATTTGTTTATTGCCTTAATCTCTAAACAGATTTCCCTATAGGATGTGTTCAGGTCATGTATTCTTTCGTTAAGCAGCGACTGTCCGGCCACAAGCGCATTAATTGCCTGCTTCAGTTCTGAAAACTGCGCATTAGTGGAAGCAACGTTTTTTTCAATGTTGTTTTTTAAGTGTGATATTTCTATTGTGTTGACGCTGGAGTTGGCTTTTGTGTCCTCTACTGCACTTTTACTTTCTGCCCTCACGATAAACATAAAAAGTATTGCGCCTATAGTTACAGCCGAAGAGACAGCCGTTACGATAGACGACAGTGCTCCGCCGCGCCTGCTCCTGTCCATGTTGATCGCTTCCAATATTGCCGAGTCCCTGAAGTTACTTTCTGTCGCTGTTTTTTCTGGCACGGTTGATTCCCTATGTACGGTTCCATAAAATTATACGATAATTTATCGGAAGGACAACGATGGTGAAAAAAAAGTATATTTGTGTTATAATAGGTTTGATGACATTGTTTACGTCTTGCACTAGAAAGGGATACTGGGATGGAGATGTATATGTAGCCCCAAGTGAGGTGACCAATTTGTATAATATGCCTGACATATCGTCCACTATTTTAATAATCGACGACATCAAGTTCGGCATAGGTGTTGAAATTTGCGACAGAAGAATGACACCGATAGACCTCCAATTCTTTGAGCATAACATAGGAATAAGCGTAAGTCATAGGTGGACAAGCGTTTACGAAGTAAAAACAGGCCTGTATTATGGCTATTCCTTCGATGACAAAGAGTTTAAATTCGGTGCTGTTTTTAGTCTGTCGAATTAAATAACGTGGCCCATCCATTTAATATTTGACCACAGAAGTAATACATTAGGTACAATTTGAAACTCAAAATACCGAAAGCTTCAGTGTTCCTCGACACATATATGGTGTCGTGATGGTGTGGTTGAATCGTAAAATATAAACTATAGAAATAAGCACAAGGGTGCTCGTAATTTTAAAGGTCAAAAAGTTCTCTCTGAAAAACCCATCAGAGAAACTTTATGAACTTTAGAATTGCTCCTAACGCAGTCAAGTATAGTTTATCGTAAAATATATCATACAGCACAGAAGAAAGGCAGAAATTCCAGAATTTTCGTTCTCCTCACCGTGCGGTGAAGGGGGAAAATTCATGATAGTCGACGAAAGTGTATGATAATACCTGATGAAAAACATAACATGTAACTACGTAAACTTACCGGCCGATATGCCCAGCATATGTCCACCGATGCCAGATATGTTTTTCAAATTAAATATAAAACAGAGATTAGAACCAAAGTAACAAGAGCTGCTTACCAGGTCAAGTCTTCGCGCGGGCGTCTTTTTAAAGAAAAAAAAGACCCCCTCACTCGACTTATACCTGGTAAGGTCAGCTCCTACCGCCTATCCAATAGAGATAGGCACGCAGTCTGTTTTATAACTGATACTTTGCATAGAAAAAGTTGTAGCTAAGGTCTTCACTTATAAACTTCAATACTGAGGTGAAGTTTATAAGAACTGATCAAGCTCAGTTCTTATATAACCCCGCTTTTTTACACGAGAATCCAAGTATGCAATGTCTTTAATACGTAACGCAGAATATAGACTTGTTATGGGAGATGATTTCTAGTACTAGCTTTTGTAGTGAAGTGCATTACATCGCTATATTTTCTGACTTATGTTTATAATTTTACGGGACAAGAAAAAAGGAGCCCGTTTATGAACAGTCAGGACTGGATGTCAATATTGACAATCGCTCTGGATATTATTGGCCCGGCGCTTGCGCTTTTGCTGGTTGTGCTGGCCGTAAGGGTTGCAAAGAAATTCGGCATTGCCGTTGACAGCAGCATGTTAAACATATTGCTGAAAAGGGCTTACAGCCTTGTTGGGCTGGCCAAAAGCGCAGCCGAAAAGAAAAGTAATGTTAATGAACCCGACCGCCAAAGCAAGGTTACAACGATAGCGAAGAAACTTAAGGATGAAGCCGACAGGCTTGGGATAACCAACGTTGCAGCTGAAAAACTTATTATGCTGGCCGAAACTGCGGTTGACGCTGACTGGAAATCTCTTCCAGACGAAGACGGTGACGGTATCCCGGACGTCATAGACCCTGATATTGTTTTTAAAAAAACAGACAATTAATTAACTGTAGTTTAATCAGGAGCCTTACCGAACTAAGCGGTGAGGCTCTTGTTCTTTTAAGCGACGGTAATCCCAAAAAGTCCGGGGAATTTAAAGAACACGCCATGTTTATAGTCAACCAGGTATTACTTGATCTCAAGAGTACCGGCGGGATATCACAGAAAACCGCAAAAAGCATAATCAGGTTCCTTAAGGTTTGGAATGCATATACAAAAAAGTCCACCGTACGGTCCGTTGTCAACAGCATACTTGACACACTAAACATAACATAGTGACGACTCCGCATGGTTTGTAGTTGACATTCCCCAAGAACATGGTATACTAAAGCGTAAAGGATCGGAGAAGCATGTAAGTTTTTAACATACAATAGTTGGCGTCTCCGCCGCGCATTAAAATGCGTGGTTCCCGACGCCTAGGAGGTAATAATGGACTCAAGCAGGTTCATGGCATGCGAATTCGGGCTTCCAAGACACAGCATCCGCGACCCAAGGCTTGGGCTAATCGTATACCTGTGCGTAAACGGGTTTGAGCTGCCTGCCATATATTTTAACGGAGAGGTATTTTCACGAGAAAACGTTGATTCTTTATGCGGATCCTGCGAGGGAGATTCGTGTAAAGTGCAAATATAATTATTCACACACCAATTACGGAGGATAAGATGGGCAAGGAAAAGAACAAGAAAGTCAAAAACAATGGCGATATTTCCATTACTGCCGCAAAACTGCTAAAAATGAGGAGCAGCGGCATGTCGCTTGTTGCCATAGCGTCAAAGCTTGGCATATCAAAAACAACTTCCGCACGATGGTTCAAGGAGGCAAAAAACTCAGGAAATCATATATTTGTCCTGGACAAAAACCAAAGAAGAAGAAAGCCAACCTACACAAACGACCAGGTAGCGGCGTTGTTAAAAAATAACAACCAAATCGAGACCGCAAAGATAACCGGTCTTTCTCCAAGGACAATCAGCTCAATTAAACAAGGCATTAACACAAGGAGCAAACATTCAGACATGCCCGATATCCAAACTGAACTTGAAATAGAAATACCAATCAGTAAATCTAAAATAGACCAGCTGTTCATACCTAGAAAGCTAAGTGAACACGCCGTCGTTCTTAATATGACAGTAGAGGACATAGAGGACATACTTGACCAGGCCAGGCAAAACGGTATGGACCCGGTGTGGAACGGGTCAATGGTTTATCTTGAGCCTGTCCTGATAAGAAAAGACGATTTACTGATAAACGACTGCATATACCGCGGCAGCGAATACACATTTGGGGCAATTGGAGACACGCACCTGGGCTCAAACTACGAAAGGCTTGACTGCCTTAACGAGTTTTATGACCTTTGCCATGAAGAGGGTGTAAACACAATATTCCACGCAGGCAATATCATAGAGGGAGAATCGCCCAGGATACCCGGGCACAAGAATGACCTCAAAGCTCACGGATTCGAAGGCCAAGTAAAGTACTGTATAGAAAACTACCCGCAAAGAAAGGGAATAAAAACAAAATTCATCACGGCTGACGACCATGAGGGCTGGATCATACAGATGGCACATATAAATGTCGGGCATGCCATACAAAGGTCGGCCGAAGAGGCTGGGAGAAAAGACCTTGAGTTTATAGGCCATGTGGAAAGGAATATAAAGTTAAAGGAGCATTATTCGCCAATCAGAATAGCTCACCCCGGCGGAGGCACCGCCCTGGCCGTAAGTTACAAAGCTCAAAAAATAGTTGATTCACTAACCGGAGGAACGAAACCGTCAATTTATCTGTGTCATACGCCGGAAACAAAAATAACCATGGAGAACCTGACACAAAAACAAATAAAAGATGTGGCTGTTGGAGACAGGGTACTTTGCCATAATGGAGAAATTGGCAATGTTGAACATGTAAAGATTGAAGATTATAACGGATATGTTGTTAGCGTAAAGTCCGATAGAAGTTCAAATAATGTTGCGGCGTGTACACCAGACCACAAGGTGTACGCCAGACGACATAATTCCGGCCAGCCGGAATGGGTAGAGGCCAGACATGTGCAAAAAGGCGACTGGCTCCTAACGCCCAAGCCGGGCATGTGCACTGATCCCAGTAATGAAATGTGGTGGATGGTCAGAGACATCGGCGTTGAACGTTACAAAGGAAAGGTTTATGACCTTATAGTACCAGACCACAATTCATACGTAGCCGGTTTTATAGCTGTGCATAATTGTGGCCACTTCCACAAAGCCGATTTCCTTCCATCATACAGAAACGTAGCCATATTCCAGGTTGGGTGTTTCCAGGACCAGACGTTATTCATGAGAAAGAAAAACCTTGCCGCTCACCTCGGCGGCTGGATTATAACTGTAAGATATCACGAAGAAAGCGGAGCTCTCATGAGGATAAAGGGAGAGTTTATAAAGTTCTTCGACAGGGACTGGTATAAGGAAGATGAACCCTGGGAATACCACTGGTAATAATTTATGGTAAAAAAAATATATTCAGATAAGTGCTGCGGGCTTGAAGTTATTATCGATTCGATAATAGGCAAGCCCGCATTTTTTTTAAATATAGAAAACTCGGCGCCGATAATGGTGACAAGGTGGGACTGCCCGGTATGTGGAAGAAAATATGGGGTTGAGTTCGAAAGAATAACGTCATACTGGGGTCCGTTTATACGGCAAAACAAGAAACAGGTGATAAAAATAAACAACGTACCTTTTAAAGCAAACAAAACACCAGGTATGTTCGTAAAAGAAAAAAACGGGGAATTAATAGACACTGGGTGCTACAGGCTTACGCTTTATAAATACGACGACACTGACGTAGTTAAGGACGCCGACGAGGTGGAAAAATACAGGTACAGTTATCAACAGTCGGCTGTCAGGGCACCGTCAAAACGCGGCAAAAAGAAAAAGACCTAAAAGAGTCTCTGCACCTGCACGCACGCTTCATCCTGCCCGGACGTAGTGTTTACGCTGGATCCGCTGTCCTGATAAATCCTTATATCAAGTATGTCGTCTGCGTCCGAATAAACAATACATGACATATTCAATATAAGCTCATTTCCCGGCGATCCCGATATCGCATCGACCAGCGGGCCATGAATGTAAACAGAGCCGTTTTTGTATACGGCTATGGCCCTTACTCCGCTTGAATCTGCAGCAAACCCAACAGTTGCGCATATCAGATACCTGCCGGCCGTTGTAACCGTAAATTTGCCTGTGGACACATTGAATTCAGACAGTGTGTCCGACACCTCGGTATCAAATACCACCGTCTGGAATGACCCTGTCGATACAGCCTGCGGGGCGGACAGGTAAGCGCTTGCGCCGGACTGTAACATGTTGTCAACATATGTCTTGTTTGTCAGGTGCTGCGCCGTAGATGGAGTATCTGAACACTTCGGGTTTACTGTATACGTGTGAAGTGCCGATATTGTTGCAGTATCAGACCCTGCAATCAGTTCAGAATCTAGTTGCTTTCTTGGTATTCTTGGCAGTGCCATCGCAGCTCCTTATATCTAACCGTTGAGTACCCATCCCACATAAGGTTCTTCTATATCAAACGTAAAGCCCCTGACCACCACACTGATTTGTATGGCCGCGGGCGACTCTTCCGCGATATCGTCAGTTCTTGAAACATATATGTTTTTGTCTGAACTTGGCGTCAATACCATTGAAGACGAGGCCTGTCCGTCCTCTGGTGTCCATATGCTGATGCCAGAACCAAATGTAGCAGCCATGTCTGCGGATATTGGAGCGTAACCGACTTCGTAATTCCTGTATACGTACGGGGTGTTGGTCGTACCGTTAAAGAACGGCCCCTCGCCAGATGCGTCAACTTTCATGTTTCCGGCAAAAAACACCCTGCTTGTCTCTTTTGATGATCCGTAATATATATGTGCTTTCAACTGGACGGATGGTGAAAAAAGCTGAGATGAAAACGGGTATGCTTTCACTGACGTGGTGGAGCCGAAGATCCCCCAGTCGGAGGACACAACTATGTCAGACAGGTCCATGGCATACCACGTAAACGCTGTGGTGATGCTCGTATGCGCCACAAGCGCCGAGGCGTCGAGTCTGACAGACCCGTTTGTGCATGTCATCGGCAGCGCACTGTTGTTCGTACCGATTGCGGCAGCGTCCTCAAGCCTCATACACACCGCAAACGGCCGGTAGTATCCTTCACTGCCATAATGATAGTGCCATATCCCGTCGACAATCTCCAGGTAGCCCTCGCTTGTCGCGTCATTCTTGAAGATCCTGAACGTGCCGTCCGTTTTTATGGTTATAATGCCCCAGTCGCCCGGGTCTGAAAGGAGGCTCCAGCCGGTAATGGTCGACAGCAACACCTGATCAGGATCTTTTTCTACCAGGGTTCCATTGACATACATTTTAATATAGTTGTATGACAATACCGGGTCGGTTCCAAGGTATCCTTTTGAGTCCGACCACAGGCCGTTGGGCTGGTTCCCGGAATCGTTATATATAGCCCAGTTCCTGCCGACTACCTTAATCATACCTATGTCAAGGTCGTGCACCGTGGTAAAAGGATTGGAGGCGGACGGGGACGTTGAAGCCCCGAGCGCGGCCTCTATATCGCCGCCGGCAGGCGTATATGCTGACCAGTCAAGAGACCTAAGCTTATTCCTATGAGAGTTCATAAAATCGCGGACGTCGATCACAAACGAAACGGACGTTATAGCACCAGTCACACCGGTAGCTATCGACACCACCGCAAGAGACTTATACATTCCGTCGTACTCAAAAACTTCCAGCGCCAGTTGGGCGGCAGCTTCAGAATCATACCCATTACCGGCATTGTCCTCTATGTCTACGACAGCTGAATCATCAAGGTAAATTATCACATATTTTGTGGCAGCAGCCCAGCCTGGCGTATAGGAAACATCGGAAACTAGGTTTGACGTCCCGGCATATTCAAGGATACCGGACCCGGATATTTTTCTTGTTGTCCCGGCGGCAACAGATATCAGGTTATCGGACACCGAAACGGTAAAATCCGTAGGAGCGTCATCAACATAATTCTTGGTCGCAAACGGATTTGTTTCGTCTGGCACATAATCTCCGGACATACCGTTATCCGTAACAAGCGTTATGGCGTCGGCTGTGGCGGAACTGACGTCTGAAATTTGATCAAGGGCCAGGTCTTCAAGCCCGAGAACAACCTTGGATGCAACGTTTATAGCGTTAATCCCGGCAGTAGTTATCTCTACGTCGGCAAGCCTGACCGCGTTTGACGCTATAGATGGTACGCCGGAACCAGGCGTGCCTTTTGTCACAACGTAAACACATTCTTCGTTACTGGCGCCAAAATCGTGTACAGCCGCTACCGTATCCCATCTTGAAGATGACGTTGCATTGGCATCAAAGGAAAACGTGGCAACCACTTCGCCGGTCTCTTCTATCTTCACGGCATCATGCGTTACGAGAATGTTATAGTCGTCGTCCTCTGTATACAGCTTGGCCGTTAAAGTGCCTGTCTGTTCTGTATAAAAACCCTGGTACCGTCCTGCAGGCAGAACATTCTTCCACTTGTTTATAAAGCTAGTCAACGTAGAGGCCGGCTGGCCGCTTGTCGGGTATTGCTTCTGCATGGAATCTCCCTGTATTAAATTGTTATCATAAAGCCGCCGCTGAACTTGCTGTTCCTCGGAGCCCTGAGCATGATAACGTGTTTACCTGGATTAAGCTTAACCTTCTGGTCAACATGCGTATATGTAACAAGCACATCGTTTCTGAAAAAACCTATTTCATCAATATGTATCGGCACTGTAACGTTCATTATTCCTGAATACTCGACAAAATCATCATTCATATAAACACACGTAAACCCAGTTTCACCATTAACGTGTATAACGTTGTCAAAGTTGTCGAACGCGGACCCATTGTCCCCTGTGCGTATTTTAATGTTCTTTTCGAGCCCGGCAAGCATTCTGGAGTAAATGTGGTCAGACACAACGGTTGTTGTTATTGTCATGTATTATCTCCACCACGTGTTTACATTTGCTCTTCTGTGTGATGCTATTGCAAGATACGATGGCGTATCCAGACTTGCATAAGACGACTCAAACGACCAATTTTCGCCATCGGTAAAATATACAAGGATGTTACCGGACAGCCCGCATAATGCATAAACAAACCTTCCGTCACTAAACAGGCTATATATATTAATTCCGGCTATATCTACACCATAAACATCTGTTATATCAAAACTTACCAATGACGACAACGAATCGTCCCACTTGTAAACATGTGTTCCTGGGTCACTTGACCCGTCAGACTCGTCTACTATCATTATCGGCACGGATCCGGCTATTTCAATACTTGATCGTCCGATTGAGTCTATTGTGTAACAATTGCCTATTGTTGCTATTGGAGACCCTGCGGCAGCAGGCGTCCACGATGACCCGTCATAATAGTAAACAAACGGTTCCGCAGGCGACCCTTCCGTAACAAGAGCCCATACCGTGTCATCTGTGCCTATCCTTAGTTTAATTATAGACGCTCCGGATATTGCCGGTATGTCAGACTCATTCCATGATATCCCGTCATCAGATTCATAAAATTTATTATCGTCGCTGACCCATACAAGAACACCGCCATCGGGATATGACGAGCCGGCCGTAACCGGAGACGCGATACTGGAAGCGTCCAGGGCTACCACGCTCTCTTTTATTGACAGTATGCCGCCAGCTGTACTGCCGGCCACGATCGTCGATCCTGGGGCCTGTATGTCGTCCTGCCATGAGCTTAAATAATAGCCGGCCGGCACTGTAATAGAGTTTTCGTTGTCAATATCCGTCAGTGTGCCCTCAGACACGTCAATTGACAAGTACCGTTCTCTTGGCCTATCGTAAAAAATAGAGTCACCGGTAACAGTAGAACTGGTATATACAACAATATCCTGATCGTCAGTTATGATTGTGGACGGAGACCCGGCGGAATTACCGGCCTCTGTTATGATTTCATCTATTACGCAATTCGTAAACCTAGTACTGCCAAGGGCTTGCATGTTATCCGTCAGGCCGGATCCAACACTATAAGAGCTTACGGTTTCACCATTTAGTACAAATTTAAAGTCAAGCGTATAACCTGATGCAGAGCAATATATGTAAAATTGTGACCATTTATACGATATATCGCATATTACGGAAGATAGAACGGTACCGTCAAACAGCGTATTTGTAATATTATACTGGTTCGGTGACGCCAAAAACTCCATGTCTGTAGTACCGTATGGCCCGGTTATCGACGCATCACCAACGGTATGGTCAAGGTATATCCATCCGGCAATCTTAAAATATTCTATTTCATCGGAGCCTGCGTCTATAAAATTAATTGGCAAATCCACGTAACCGTCTATATACAAAGCGTTGCCGTGATATCCTGATATAACCTTAATAGTGTTTGCGGATGTGTTCTCGCATATAAACAAATTATTATCATTCCATATCGACGTCCTATTCGAAAGCCGGGCGCTTCTTTCAAAGTCCCACGTTGCGCTCTCGGCAAGCGCCAGGATGCCGCCGCTTGTCAATACGTACGATTTCTCGTATAACTCCTTGTCTGAATCAGTGACAAGCTTGACCCTGGGCGCCAAAAAATGTTTAACCGGTCTCCTGGCCCCGCCAACAGACGACAGTGCGCTGTCGCTCATTGTCATCGGATTATAAAACCAGCTGTCCACAAGGACCGTCTGTCCATCTCCTGCGGCTGCAGCCAGCGTATCGAGAAGATAGTTGACGTCATTGTTATCGTCCGGTTTATCAAAATCTGGCATCTTCCCTCTCTCTTTAAAATTTTAACCAATGTCACCGTATCTATTAAGGAGGCAAAGATAAAAATTTGTTTTTTTGTGTTATAAAGATTATGAAGAAATGTTGTCCCTGTTCCGCTGTGGTTCAGGGAAATTTTTAAATCCTAAAACTTATCAAAGGAGGCGGTCATGAAAGATGTATTTGTAGGGATTGACAACGCGCTGGCGTTCTCAGAGGCATGTGACAATATAGGCCACAGAGACGGGGCCGACGGAGAAAAAGACTTCATGACCATAGAACAGTTGGGCGATGTCTACAAGGACAAGGACAACAGAAAACCATGAACATAAACTCAATAACAAGAACTCTGCTTGAGTCAGGGATTCAAGTCGTCGGCTCGGCCGGCGCATCCGTTAACGTAATAGGCGACCCATTTGCCGTTACCAGGGCGTTAGCTGAGCATGGAGTTGACAACTTCAATGTTCTGTCCGTCATTTCGGTGTCGCGCGGTCAGACAAGTATTTCCGTCACCGTTACCGGTGGAGACATCAAGAAAGAAATGGTAGTCATAGACTCGGCTACCGGCGAGATATCACGGCCCGCCCGCCGGCCAAAGGCGACCACTGGAGAAACGCTGCTGTTCAGGATCAAGCACGGCAGGCTGATGGACCGCCTTGAGGGGATGTTACAAAAAATAAAAAGGCTTGTTGCAATCAAGCCGGGAACGAAGACGCAGACGGCATACACCAGGTTTCATCGCACAACTCTTCAATACTTTGGCTTTCAATGTATCGGGAAAACGTTCATAATGCCGGAAAAAATCCCCGGCAAATTGCAGGAAGTAATCGCCGCAATCAACGACAAGCTCGCAACATAGTAATATATTCTCAAGCCATCCACGAAACCGAACGGCTAAACAGAAAGGGAAAATCCATGGAAATGGATAGTAAAAAACGTGACAAATTCCTCTTAGCAATTGAAACTGAAAATTTCTGAGTTGACTGTAACAGCTCTTCAAAAAGAAATCCTGGCACAGAACTTAGTTAGCCCGGCATGAAATATTATACAATCTTCTCTGAGGATGAGAGACACTATGGGATGAAATACGTAACGGGCTTGAATACAGACATTAAACCGTTTAATCCATCTGGCGACTGCATCAGCGGCGGTATCTATTTTTCGCGTGAGGATATTCTTG
>Ga0100390_10001195_pt1 | contig 23134 bp, 18 predicted proteins | sample CryGeymeta201514_FD_81540 | JGI IMG/M metagenome (GOLD analysis project Ga0100390, IMG submission 81540) | Groundwater microbial communities from Crystal Geyser aquifers in Utah, USA - Crystal Geyser metaG 2015-14 | ecosystem: Environmental > Aquatic > Deep subsurface > Groundwater | place... | reverse complement strand
GGTATTTTACTTAAATAGTCTTCGGCTTTAGATTTGTTTACCATAATTTAGCCTATTCACATTTTGAATTTTATGGTATATTAATGGCACGATTATACCATGATCTCTCACCTGAGGCGATTTTTCAAACCTTCAGAAATCAAAACAAAACAATGCCAAAAAAGTCAAAAAATAGTGCCCCTAAAATTATTGACGTTCGCCAAGCTTGGCTAGATTATTATAAAGGCCTGGGATTTGAAGAAATCCCCAGCGCTCCTTTGGTTCATCCCGCTTTTCCTACAAGCTTCAATATTAGTGCGGATTTATTCCTATACGATCCGTCAATAATTAGTTCTAAAAAGCATAAGTCGCTTCGACAATGCGTAATTCAAAAATGTTTTCGGAATTTTGATTTACCTAACGTTGGAGACTCAAAACACCTTTCTTTTTTTGAAATGGCAGCCGCATTTAAAGTACCTACGAAAAATGAAATTGAATTTATTAATAACTTATGGGAATTTTTAACTGAAATTATTGGCATTGATGGTAAAAGAATTTGGTTAAGTAGTTTCAAAAAGGATTTAATTTTAAATGAAAATATCAGTCAGGATGATAAAATTAATTTATTCTTAAAAGGTCTTGTTGGTGAAAGATTGGTTATAGGAAAAGCTAAAACAAATTTCTGGACTATGGGTGAAAAGACTACTCTTGGAACCAAAATTAGACGTTGTGGTCCAAAAGTTGATTTTTTCTATGAATTAGAAAATAATAAAAGTGAAAGAGATAAATCGTATAACCCGCTTACTTATCCAGAAAATTTTCTGGAAATTGGAACTATAGTTACTATCAAGTATTATACCGATCAAAATTGCACTAAACTAAAAAAATTACGAAATCAATCCATTGAAACTGCTATTGGAATCGAAAGAGTTGCCTCAATAGTTGAAAATGGAGGAAGTAATCTATATCAAACATCGTTTTTCCAATCTCTTTTAGATAAGTTGCCCATTCAAAATTATTCTGAAGAAATAAAAATTATCTTAGATCATTCAAAGGCGTTAATTTTTATTTTGACTGAAGAATTAATTTTTCCAGGATTAAAAGATCGCCGTTGGATTATTAAAAGATTAATTAGAAATTTACTTGATTCATTCTATCTTCTAAAACTGGATCCGAAGAAATACTTATCACGATTAATTGATGAAGTTATTAAAATATATCGAAAGAATTATCCTGAAAAAGAAAAATCAAAAAATACCGTACTAGATGTTATTTTGAATCATGAACTGGTTTATAGAAGAACCCTTGAAGATGGAATAAAATTAACAAAACAATATTTAATTAAACATAAGATAAAGAGAATAACACAGAAGCATGAAGAATATATTAAGGTTAAATTCGGTATTCGGCCAAAAATATTACATTTTCTTTTAAATACGAATAATAAATTAATAAACTAGACTGATTTTTCGCAATTTTCCCAAAGTCTTTCGAAGATCATTCGCATTGTATCAGCGAAATAATGACTTTCAATCAATATCCCAAAAGGCTCTCCTGGAGTAATTATAATTGTCACCTTATTACTAAAAATAGTAAATCCGGCGCTTAATTCAAAGTTTTTCGGAACAAATCTTTTCTCTCTTAACTCTCGTTCATCATATTCGGGTACATAAGCAGTTTTTATCTCTTTTTTTCTCATCACTCTAAATTTGATATTTTTACTTATTCTCATATCTCTAAATTTTAATACATCTTCAACCGGTAAAAGTGAGCATAATGAATCAAAATCGATTAAACTAAGTATTTCTTTAACTCCCTGTGTATAAAGTGGCATCATCCATAATTCTGAAATTGCTTTCTGCCCCTCAAAAAGTCTTACCTTAGGATGATCCTTTCTTGTGGCAATAGCAGTCAAATCTGGTAATAAATTTGAAATAATTTCCAGGGCTTTTTTCTTTTTTATTTCTTCTTCTTTTATTTTTTCCAATAGTAATTTTGGATCTTCGGCGACAAAAAAGGTTCTCCCGTCTTTTTCTATTTGGGAAACCAGGTTTTTGGACTCCAGCCGGCTGAAAATTTTATAAAGAGTGGCCCGCAGAATATTGGTCTTTTTGGAAATCTGCAAAACAGTTGCCGGGCCGAGTTTAAGACAAATCAAATAGACTTCTGCCTCATCCTCACCTAATCCAATTTCCGCAAACATGAGTCTGAGTTTGTCGATCATAAAATCTCCTTTTTACGAATCGTCATGCTGTCTGCCAGTCGGCGGATCAGCATCTGGATCCTGAATTAAATTCAGGATGACGCTAACTACTTAAAAGATAACTTCTTAATTGCTTTTAGAACAAACGTTTTGCTATAATATTTCCATTATGCAAACAACCGTAAACATCTTACCAAAATCTCAAGTTGAAATCAAAGTTGTAATTCCGTCACAAAGTATAGCTTTAAAATACGAAGCAGTCTATCAAAAATTAGCCTTGAGTGTCAATATCCCGGGTTTTAGGCCCGGTAAGGCTCCGCGAAATTTAATTGAAGCTAATCTGGGTGAAGAGAAAATCTATCAGCAGGTTTTTGATGACCTTCTTTTTGAATCCTACCGCGAAGCCATTAAAGAACACGATCTTCATCCAATAACCTACCCTCAATTTAAAATCGAAAAATTCGCCAAAGGGAAAGACCTTGAGGTCGCGACCACGGTTTCTCTCAGACCGAAAGCTAAAGTGGGGGATTACCAAAAGATTAAGGTCAAGAAAAAAGAACCTTTGGTAACTGCAGCTGATGTAAAAAAAGTACGGGACGATACTTTTGAAAATTGGAAAAAGACAAAAACAGGCCAGCAGAAAACCTCTCAGATTGAAGTAGCCAAAACTTTATCCGAAGCCGAAAATAAAGCCCTCCAAGATAAGAAATTAACATTTGATGAGTTTATGCGGGAAGTTGGCGTCAAGGATGAAGAAGGGCTGCTGCAACAGATAAAAATTGAACTTGAAAAACAAGCTCAAACCAAAAGTGAACTCGATTTTGAAAATGCAATTTTAGATGAGCTTGTCAAAATGACCGCCATCGACCTTCCGGATGTTTTAATCGAACATGAGCTTGTCTCCATGATGAAAGGTCTTGAAACTCAGCTGGTTCCTCTGAAAATAAAACTGCAGGATTATCTGAAAGAAAAAAATGAAACCGAAGAAAAACTCAAAGAAAAATGGAAACCTGTCGCAGAAAAGAGAGTTAAGCTGGAATTTGCTCTTGCAGAAGTAACCGCTTTGGAAAAAATTGAAGTTACCGAGCCCGAGATTGAGGCTGTCGTCCATTCCGTTGCAGACCAAAAAATAAGAGCCGAGCTTGAGAAACCGGAACAAAAAGTCTATATTAAATATAGTTTGCAACGGGAAAAGACGCTCGAAAAGCTTAAAAAACTGGCTTCTGGCAACTAGCCTCTAGCTTTTAATAGCAAGAATTAACATCCAAGGGGAATAATAAGAATAATGGCTTTTAGATTTCGCAACTTTACAATCTATCAAGAAGCAAAACAATTCATTAATAACGTATTCAACATTACTGTCAATTTCCCTCTAAATCAAAGATTTGAACTTACAACACAGATCAACCGAACGGCTCTCTCAATTATTTTGAATATCGCTGAGGGCTCAGATAAAAATTCTGACAAAGAATTCGCTAAGTTTTTGAGAATTTCACTGGGTTCACTTAATGAGTTGGTCGCTGGTTTCGACTTTGCTAAAGATCAGGGATTGATTAAAGAAAAAGAATTCAATAATATTTTAGAAAAAGCGACGGTCTTGTCCCGTAAACTAGCAGCATTCATCAAAACTCTTTGTAAATGAATTTTGCCAGTTGCCAACAGCCGGTAGCTAGTAGCCAAAAGGGTGGTTAGCTCAGTTGGTTTAAGAGCGCTTCAGTGACATTGAAGAGGTCAGAGGTTCGAATCCTCTACCACCCATGAGAGTTTATTGGCTTGCGTGCCTTGACAAGATAACATATAATCAATACAAAGAAAGTTAAAGCGTTATCACATAAGTTACCAAAGTTAGCCGGACCTGCCAGCGAGGGGAGATCTAAGAACTGAAAATCTCTCTCAGGAAAAACTAACTTCAAAAACCAGCTTATGAAGCTTTGACGCCGTAACCCCGGTTGATTTAGGGGTACAAGTGACCCGCCGATTCGGTGGGTAATCAGAGTGGAACCGCGAAAACCTCGTCTCTGTCAAGAAGCGAGGTTTTTTTAATGACCAAGAAGGAGAACATCATGTCTGACAAGAAAAAAGAACATCTTTGGGCACTGCGCCATAGTGCTGAACATGTTATGCATCAAGCCATCAAAGAACTTTATCCGCAAGTACTACTGGCCATGGGACCCGCCACGGATGAAGGATTCTATAACGATTTTGACAGCTCACCTGCCGGAGTCCAGGCAGTGACTATGACTGAGGAGGATTTCCCCAAAATCGAAAAGAGGATGCAAATTTTAATCGATCTTGATCTTCCCATCATTAAAAAGGAAATTTCTGAGAATGAAGCCCGTAAACTATTTAAAGGAAATCCTTACAAACTCGGGTGGATTGACGAAATCACAAAGAAAGGTGAAAAGATCACTGTCTACTGGACCGGAAAACCAGGAGCAAAAAACTCCATGGTTGACCTCTGCTCCGGCCCCCACCTTGCCTCAACCGGCGAAATCAAGGCTTTCAAGTTGCTTTCGGTTGCCGGCGCCTACTGGCATGGTGACGAAAAAAATAAGATGCTGACCAGAATTTATGGCACAGCCTTTGAAAACAAAGAACAGCTAGAGCATTTCCTCTGGGTGCAGAAAGAGGCTAAAAAACGCGACCACCGCAAATTGGGAGTGGACTTGGACTTATTTACTTTTTCCGATCTCGTAGGTAAAGGACTACCGATGCTCACCTCTAAAGGTGCTACGATCCGACGCGAGTTGGAGCGCTTTGTGATTGATGAAGAGCTGAAGCGTGGCTATCAGCATGTGATAACTCCGCCGTTGGCTAAAACCGCGCTCTATAAAACTTCTGGGCACTATCCGTATTACAAAAACACAATGTATCCAGTTATGAAAGTTGATGACGATGAGCTTATTCTTCGTCCAATGACCTGTCCTCACCATTTTATGCTCTATAAATCACGACCTCATAGTTACCGAGAATTACCGCTGCGCTATGCCGAACTTGCTCCACAATTCCGATATGAAAAAAGCGGAGAGCTTTCAGGTTTGATGCGGGTACGAATGTTTTGTCTGGCCGATGCTCATATTTTTGTTGAGGCAAACAAAGTTAAAAGCGAAATCAAAAAGGTCTTGGAACTTATTGATTATATGAACCGCGTTTTGGGACTCATCAAGGGCGTAGATTACCGATATCGCTTATCACTAGGAGATAGGGCCGATAAGAAAAAGTATTATAAAGATGACGCTGCTTGGGATAAGGCCGAAAGCATCTTGCGCGAAGTTCTGCATGAATCAGATGCTCCCTTTTTTGAAGCCAGCGGGGAAGCTGCATTTTACGGTCCAAAAATTGACATTCAAGTCCGAAAATTTAACGGGGCCGAGGAAACGGCCTTTACGGTCCAGTACGATTTTGTCATGCCCAAACGTTTTGCCCTAAGATACATTGATGGTGATGGACAAGAACAAGAACCAATTGTCATTCACCGCTCTTCAATTGGCGCTTTTGAGCGTACTATGGCTTTTTTGATCGAAAAATATGCCGGCGCTTTCCCGGTTTGGCTTTCACCAATACAAGCGGTCGTGATTCCGATTGCGGAAAGACACGTAAAATATGCCAACTCTGTGGCCGAGTTTTTAATGAAAGATGATATCCGTGTGACTGTTGACGCTCGGAATGAAAAAATGCAATCCAAAATTCGCGACGCGCAATTGCAAAAAATTCCATACATGTTAATCGTTGGAGATCGGGAACAAAAAGAGAAAGGTCTGGCGGTCAGACTCAGAACCGGCCAAGACCTGGGTTTAATGCCGTTTCAAAAGTTTGTTCAGGTGATAAGAGAAAAAATCGATAAGAAAACCATCGATCTCTGAGCTTAAACCTGCTGGCCATTGCTTAAAAATTACATTGACCACATCTGTTTTTTTTGTTATGATACAGGAAATCAAAGCAAAGGATTAAAACAGTTTACACTCATCAATTGGACAAAAGTCGAATATTCACGAGGATAAATTATCAGATTAAAGCCGAAAAAGTGAGGCTTATCGATTTCGATGGCAGCCAAATCGGAATCGTTGTGTTAAATGAGGCTTTAAACAAAGCTGAGGTTGAGGGAATGGACTTGATTGAGATTGCACCTCAAGCCAAGCCGCCGGTGTGTAGAATCTATCCTTATGATAAATTTAAATATGAACAGCAGCGTAAATTAAAAGAGTCTAAAAAGAAACAAAAAGAAGTAGAAATTAAAGAAATCAGAATTCGACCTAACATTTTTCGCGGTGATCTTGATCAAAAAATTCAACGCATCAATGAATTTTTGGGAAAGATGTTCCGCATCAAAATCGTAGTTGCATTTCGGGGGAGAGAACTGGCTCATAAAGATATAGGTTTTGCTCTTATTAACAAAGTTGTGCAAAATCTCGACCATGCGGTTAACTTCGAACGCGAACCTAAATTTGAAGGACGGAATTTAATCGTGATTTTAACTCTTGAAAAAGGAAAAAAATAAAGATGCCTAAATTAAAAACTAAAAAAATAGTAGCTAAAAGGTTTAAAATAACCGGAAGCGGAAGAATTTTCAGACTTCACTCAAAAACTTCTCACCTTAAATCAAAACAGTCATCTAAAACGAAAAGGCGGAAGAAAGGTTTTGTTGAGGTTCTTAAAAGCGATCTTAAAAAAGTTAAGCGTTTAATGCCTTATCGTTGAGATTAATCAATAAAAAAGACTGATCGGGGAAAAAATGACCAGAGTCAAAAGTTCAGTTTACGCCACCAAAAAGCATAAAAAACTTCTCAAAAGAGCCAAGGGGTTTCAGGGCAGACATAAGAAAATTTTACGCAGCGCCAAAGAAACGTTATTAAAAGCCGGTACGCATGCCTATCGAGGAAGGAAAGAGAAAAAGAGAACTTTTAGGAGACTTTGGATTGTACGGCTTTCGGCGGCGCTTAAAGAACTTGGATTGAGTTATTCTCAATTTATTAAATTGCAAAAAACGAAAAAAGTCGAGATTAACCGTAAAATACTAGCTGAAATAGCAATTCAAAATCCAGTAGTTTTTGCCAAAATAGTCCAAGAGATCAAGAAATGAAGCTCCACGAACTTGAGGTCTGTGGTTCTTCTTTTACTCGCCCCGCCCATGGCGGGACGAGCTTCGCGAGGAATTTTGGCTTTAAATTGCTTTCGAGCAATTTCGTTGATATCCACGGGCTTGAGTCCCGTGGTATTACGCTCGCAAAATAAGCGAAAATACCATCATGTCTTTTCTTGAAAGTATTCTTTGGGTAGTCGGAATTACGTTATTAATCTTTGGCGCGGTCGAATTTAAAAAGGACCCCGATATTATTAGTGTTTTTCAAAAAGTATTTACCCTAAAATACCTTCTCCCCTTAATCTTTGTTATCGTCGGTTTTGTGATCATAAGGTTCATCTTAATTTTACTCTCACCCTTTTTCCATTGGCTTTTTAACGCTTGACGCAAACCTAAATTTTTAAGGAGAATGGGCTTGGATCAAAATCTTGCCTCACAGTTAAAAAGTATTGAGAATGAAACTGCCAGCGAACTGAAACAGTGCTCTGATCTTGACGCATTGCAAAAGATTAAGGCTTATTTTTTAGGTCGGAAAAAAGGTAAATTAACTCAACTTATTAAACTCATTCCCTCGCTTTCTATAAATGAAAGAAAAATCCTGGGTCCGAAAATAAATCAAACTAAGAATAAGCTTCTTACTCTTTTTCAAGAAAAAGAAAAAGCATTTGCGTCTTCAAATGTAAAATCTTTTTTTGATCCTACTCTGCCTGGAGAAAAACCTATCTATGGCCATCTGCACCCTATAACGCAAGTGTGTTATGAGGCGGAGGATATTTTTGAGAAAATGGGGTTTGAGATCGTCGAACCTTTCGAGATTGATGACGATTTCCATGTTTTTGAAACTCTCAATATTCCTCAAGGACATCCCGCACGTGACATGTGGGATACTTTTTGGACCGAAGATAATTTCATTCCCATCACCCATACTTCAGCCATGCAAAACCGAATTTTGAAAAGTGTAAAACCCCCCATCAGAGCTATAGTTCCAGGACGCTGTTTCAGACATGAGGCTACTGACGCCCGTCACGAACACACTTTTTATCAGATTGAAGGGGTCTATGTCGATCAGAATATAAGCCTGGCTGACCTTTTGGGAACGCTCCTTTCTTTTTTGGAAGCCTTCTTTCAGCAAAAACTAAAATACAAAATTCAGCCTTCCTATTTTCCGTTTGTCGAACCAGGATTGGAATTTTTGATAAGCTGTGTAATCTGTAAAGGCAGGGGTTGCGCAACCTGCGGACACTCAGGCTGGTTGGAATTGATTCCCTGCGGCCCCATCCATCCGAATGTTCTTAAAATGGGCGGGGTAAACCCGGAAAAGTATTCCGGTTTTGCATGGGGCATGGGGCTCGATAGGTTGGTGATGCTGCGTTTTGCGATAGAAGATATCAGATTGTTTCATTCCGGTAATTTAAGGTTTTTGGAACAGTTTTAATGATAAAGCCAGCTTAGTGACGATAAACTAATATGAAAATTTTACTTTCTTGGATTCAGGATTTTGTTGAAATAAAAACATCATCTGAAAAATTAGCCGAAAGACTTTCTGTCTCTTTAGCCGAAGTCGAAAGAACCGAAAAAATAGAGGATGAGATTCTTTTCGAAATTGAAAATAAAGCCTTGACTCATAGACCGGACTGTTTTTCTTTAATCGGGATCGCCAGAGAAATTGCCGCCATTACCGACTCAAAATTTAAGCCGCCGCCGATTGGAAAAGACGTGGATCAAAATGCAGTGAGTCTGCCACTCAAGATTGAGGTTGTCAATTCTGATCTTTGTCCTCGTTATACGGCGGTGGTGATTACCAATCTTAAAATAGGTCCGTCTCCAACCGACATCCAAAAGAGATTGCGACTTTCAGGAATTCGACCGTTGGGAAATCTTGTCGATATAACCAATTATATTATGCTTGAGTGGGGACAGCCTTTACATGCTTTCGACTACGACAAGTTGTCGGATGAAAAGAAAATCATCGTCAGAACCGCTCTTCCCCGTGAAAAAATAAACACTTTAGATGGTGTTGAACGCCAGCTTGATCCCAAAATGCTTTTAATTGCCGATTCTGTCAAACCTATTGGTATTGCCGGTATCATGGGTGGAAGTAATACAGAAATTTCAAAAACTACCAAAACTATCGTCTTGGAATCAGCCAATTTCAATCATTTCAACAACAGATACACCAGTTTGCATTTGGGGTTGCGAACAGAAGCTTCGACGCGATTCGAAAAGGGACAAGATCCAGAAAAGACTTTAACTGCCCTTTTAAAAGCTATCGAAATGTACCGCCATTACGCTTGCGGAAAGCCGGCATCGGAGATTTTTGATTTCTACCCTAAACCCGAAAAACAAAAGACGATTATTTTTTGCCCTCAAAAAGTATCAGAGAAGCTAGGTATCAATCTCGTCTTCGGGAAGATCGAAAAAATTTTTAACTCTCTAAATCTGCAAATTACGAAAGATGCCGAGATTTGGAAGATCACCATTCCAACTTATAGGCGTGATCTAACAATTGAGGCTGATCTTCTGGAAGAAATTGCCCGCATTTATGGATATGATCAAATTAAACCTTCTCTTCCGCCAAGAACTTTAAAGCCGCCGAAACAAAATGCCGAGACAATCTTTGAAAGAAAAATTAAAAATATCTTGTTGAGACTTTCTCTGTCTGAAATATATACTTATTCTTTTGTCGATCCGAAACTTTGGAAAAAATGTCTGATGAATAGTGATGCTTTGCTAAAACTGAAAAATCCTCTCTCGCCGGAACTGTCGCTGGTCAGAAACAATCTTCTTCCGGCGCTTGTCGACAAAATAGCTTTGAATTCCAAGTATTTCGCTGAATTTTCGTTGTTTGAAGTCGGAAAGGCAATCAATCATCAAGCCAAAAATATCTTGCCCCTAGAAGTTAAAGAGGTGGCTGGCGGCATCTATTCACAGAATGAACTACCACTCCTTGCGCCGTGGTATCCTCCCCGCCGAATCCCTGTCTCGCCGTCAGGCGGGGGCGGGGCGGCGAGTTCGAAATCATTCGATTCATCCACGTCCGCCAGCTGGCGGACCGTGGTCTTCTCGAACGATTATAAAAATTCATTTTTAAAAGCCAAGGGAATTTTATCCGCTTTGTTTACCGAATTAGGACTGCGGGAGCCAACCTATACAACTGGAGATAAACCCAAGGCTCCTTTTATGACAGGGGAGTGGTCTTTTATAAGAATGCGTGGTCAAGAAATTGGAGTTTTGGGTAATCTAGATAAAAAAGTCGCGGCCAACTTTTGTCTGAATGGCAATGTCTCTCTTTTTAAACTTGATCTTAAAACATTGCAAAGACTATCTCCTGGGAAAAAACCCTATCTTCCCTTGCCAAAATATCCTTTTTTAAACTATGATTTATCGTTTATTATCGATTCTGAAATTTTGATTGACGAAATCCTGGTAAAGATTAAAGGCTTAAATCTTAAAACACTAAAATCGATCGATGTTTTTGACGTTTTTATAAATCCCAAACTGGGTAAAAATAAAAAATCTGTAGCTTTAAGATTCGCTTTTGGATCAGACAAAAAAACCTTAACCGGAAAAGAAGTCGAACCTCAGATAGGCAGCATCAAAAAAATCTTAGCCAACTCATTCTCAGCTCTCATCAGAAGTCGGTAAATAATCTTTTGTATCACAGAAAGGATTTCCTATGCATGTACTCATTTTTGCAGGCGGAGCAGGCACCAGACTGTGGCCGCTTTCCAGAAAAAACACCCCCAAACAATTTGAAAAAGTATTCAACGGTAAATCAACCCTGCAGCTTACAGTTGATCGTGTTGCGCCAACATTTAGTTTTGAAAATATCTATATTAGCACCAATGAAAAGTATGTCTCGATTGTCAAAGAACAAATCCCTGAAATACCAACCCATAATATTATCGCCGAACCAGCTAAAAGGGATGTTGCGCCAGCGTTAGGCTACAATTTGATGCATCTTAAAAAAACTGGAGGAAAAGGACCGGTTGCTATCATTTTTTCCGATCATTTGATGAAAAATGTGACCGAATTTATCAAAGCCTTAAAAACAGGTGAAAAGCTGGTAAGAAGAAATCCCAAACGAATTGTATTCATCGGCAACAAAGCCAGATATGTGGAACCGAATTTAGGCTGGATTCAGGTGGGGAAGAAGCTTAAAAAAGATATGTACGAATATAAGGGGTGGATTTATCGTCCGCCTTTAGAAGAATGTAAAAAGATGTTTGCCTCGCGAAAATGGATCTGGAATTTGGGCTATTGGGTTTTGGATCTGGATTTTACTATTTCTCTTTATCATAAATATGCTCCTCAAATGTATCAAAAATTAAAAAAGATTGAAGAACTGATAGGAACCAATAAAGAATATCGTATTTTAAAGAAGATCTATCCGACCATGCAATCAATTTCCCTTGACAACGCTATTATTGAAAAATTGAAAAGCGAAGCCAAGGAAGCGATTGTGTTAACTCCCGATTTAGGTTGGTCTGATCCGGGAACTCTGTATGCGCTCAAAGAAGCCCTGCAGGATTCACCTCAAGCTAATGTCAGTCGGGGAGAAGTTTTAAGCCTCGATTCACAGGATTGCCTTATTTTCAATTATGAGTCTAATAAAATCGTGACAACGGTGGGATTAAGCGGCTATATTCTGGTTAATATGAACGATGCTTTGATCGTTGTCAAAAAGGAAGATGTTCCTAAAGTCAAGAAATTGGTGGAGTTGCTTGAAAAAAAAGGTTTTGCCAAATACATCTGATCAAAAAGCTACTAGCATCTAGCAACTGGCATCTGGCAACTGACTTCTGACTTGTCAACTTTTGACTACTGGTCACGTCATTCAGACTTTCCGAATCGGAGATTAAAAATTAAACAATCTACTGGGCAGATGGTGTTGACTGTTTTTCATCTGAATTCGCAGATACAATAGTTATTTTACTTGACGCTTCTCCCGTCTTGCCGTTGACATCTTTGGCTCTGACCGTCATGGTGTGCTCTCCTGAAACTTGCGCTGACAGCTTAAAATTTACTTGAAAAGGTGATGTTTCCAAAGTCTTGTAGAGTGTATTATCCCAAAAGAAATCCACTTTGGTGATGACCACCGGGGATGTCGCCTCAACATCGGCGGTAAACTCTGAAGCCAATACTGCTCCGTTTTGGGGGCTTTTAATAGTAACTGAAGGACCATCTCTTCCCACCTCATAAGTCTGACAATGCTCGGTTGGAGGTTTTTGGAAGCCTCCTACGGCCTGTATCCAACCGTCGGTATATGGTTGCCAGGAATCATTTATTTCCTTAAGATAGGTGTAAGTTTTAGTTTCGGTCAAACCCAATTGTTTATGATAATCGGTTGCCAAAAAATCGGTTCCCTTACAAACTTCGACTTTAACATGAAAATCATCCTTTTCTGTGGGTTGTGTTCCTTTAATGAAGATCTCCCACTTCCTCTTGTCAGTCCCATCTCCCACTAGTTTGCCCGAAAGGGCATCAATTTCAAGCGAAATAAAGTCGTTTTCCGGTTTTTTAAACTCACCGCGATCTTTTCCATCCAACACTCTTTCCATAAAATAATGCCACAGAGGAGTAGCTCCGGTTGATCCCTGAATTCCGTTCATAGGATCATTATTATTGTTGCCTGTCCAAACGCCGGTTACTAAATTCGGAGCATAACCCACAGTCCAGGCATCTTTGTTATCGTTGGTCGTTCCGGTTTTGACCGCCACTTTCCAGTCACGTATTTGTAAGAGAGAACCGAATCCAAAAAGACGGGAGCGGGCCACATTATCGGATAAAATATTAGAAATAAGATAGGCATATTTTTCATCAAAGACCCGTTCGTCTTGAGATGGCTTGAATTCTTCCAAAATTTTGCCCTTAGAGTCCTCAACCTTGAGGATAGCCGTCGGAGAGTGCCTGACTCCGCTGGCGGCGAAAACCCCGAAAGCCGAGGTTAAATCCAAAAGTTTAACTTCGCCTCCGCCTAAAGTTAAGGCCAATCCATATTTCTCAGGCTCATTTAAAGTGGTAATTCCCATATTATGAGCCATTTTAAGCATCTCCGGAATTCCGACTAACTGCAACATCTTGACAGCCGGAACATTGCGGGAATTGGCCAAAGCGTCACGCACCAAAAGCGGTCCCCAAAAACGGCCATCTGATTCTTGAGGGGTATAAGGTCCGCCGCCTGAAGGCCAGGTGGTTTGAATGTCAGAAACAAATGTGGCGGCAGTATAGCCTTTGGTAAAAGCAGTTACATAAGTGATCGGTTTAATTGAAGACCCTGGCTGCCTTTCCGATAAAGTGACGTTAACATTGCCGTCGTTGGCGGTATCAAAATAGTCAATCGAACCTAGCATCGTTAAAATCTCTCCAGTTCTCGGATCAATAGCCACTAAAGCGGAGTTTTGCGCGTTAGCATTTTGACTATCCAAGCGGTCATGGTTAAATTTAGCTTCTTCCTCTGCTACCAGCTGCATATTGTAATCAAGAGTCGTGGTTACTTTTAATCCTCCCTGTTCAGCCATTTTATCGCCGTATTTTTCTGTTAAAATCGATTTAACATACATCACAAAATGAGGAGCCAGAATGTTTTTAATTTGGGGCGCATATTTTAATTCTTCTTTTCTAGCCGTATCAACTTGTTCTTGAGTTATAAAACCGTGTTTTTGCATCAGATAGAGAACGTATTCCTGTCTTCCTTTGGCATTTTCAGGATATGCACCAAAGGGTGAATAATAGCTCGGGCTTTGGGTCAAACCCGCCAAAAGAGCAGCTTCGACTAAAGATAAATCTTTAGGCTCTTTTCCAAAATAAGTGTTAGCCGCGGCTTTAACCCCGTAAGATTGACCACCATAAGGAACTTCATTTAAATACATCTGCAGAATCTCATCTTTGTTGTATCTTCTCTCTATCTGAATGGTTAAGATAAGCTCTTTTATTTTGCGGGTAATCGTTCGCTCAGGAGTCAAAAGAGTGTTTTTAACCAGCTGCTGGGTGATGGTTGAGCCTCCATATAATCCTTGATTGGTTAAATTTTTAAAAAAGGAGCGGGCAATCCCTTTAATATCAATCCCTTGGTGTTTATAAAAAGTCGGGTCCTCGGCGGCCAGAGTGGCATTAATCATATACTGCGAAACGTCCCCCAAATTGACTAAACTCCGATTTTCGTCGCCATAGATTTCGTAGAGTAATTTGTTGTTGCGGTCATAAATTCTGGTAGATTGGGCAATTTCGCGATTGGTAAGCTTGTAAGGTGAGGGAATCTCTTTTGAATACCAGATGACTATTCCGGCAAAAGAGAGTATTCCCAAAATAAAAAGAACGAAAAACAGACGGGCTAAAGTATAAATTAGTTTGGAAACGTTCTTACGCTTGCGTCTTGTATAATAACGGGCATAACCCGATATTTTCCCAGGCAAAAGGCTTTGAAAAAATCTTTTTAATCTGAACCTGTTTTTGCGAAAACTTCTTCTTGAAACCATAGTCAGAATTATATCATATACTTTCTCGGGAGTTTAGCTAAACCTAATGGTATAAAGCTTAAGGCGCAAAAATTAAAACTAAAACACAGCGGAAGTATTTTTAATGATATGTAAAATTTGACAAATATCCAAAATTTTGATAAAGATATAATCACAATCTTCTAAAAGCGACGAAAGAGAAAAAGTAGAAACTTTTTGGTAAACTTAATCAGAGAACAGATGGCGGTGCAAATCTGTAGCACAAAAAGTTTCGAAATACCCTCCGGAGCTTCCGCCTCAAAACGGCGGACGGCAGCGTCCGTAACCCATACGCTAGAGTGTCACTGCGTTATGCCAAGCACTCAAACAAGAGAGGTTTTAATCTTAAAGCAGGACACTCCTTTATCTTAAGGGGTGTTTTTTGGATTAAAACCTAAAGTAAGGTGGTACCGCGAGTCATTTTCAAAGACCCGTCCTTCAAATTTAAGGATTGGGTCTTTTTTCGTTTTTTGCACTTTAAAAACGCCGCTTAATAGACAGCCATCTATTAACTGGCTAACCAAGAAAGGAGGGATTATGGAGATCTTGACTGAAAGTAAGAAGGTGAACTTGATCGCCCCTTACGGCGGGAAGCTGGTCGACCTGCTGGCGCCGGCCGAGGCGTTGGTCGAGATCAAGACGTATGCCAGCCGGTTGCCCTCGATCCAGGTTTCTGAGCGGGTCGCCTGCGACCTGGAACTGTTGGCCACCGGGGCGTTCTCGCCCCTGGACCGCTTCATGGGCCAGGCGGACCACCAACGCGTGCTGGATGAGATGCGCCTGGCCGACGGGCATCTGTTCCCCATCCCGGTGACGCTGCCCGTGGAACAGAACACGACGATCAGCCTTGATCAAGATGTGGCGTTGTGCAACACCAAGAACGAGCTCCTGGCTGTGATGACCGTCGAGGAAATCTATGAGTGGAACCGAGTCGAGGTGGCGCAGAAAGTCTTCGGCACGCTGGACCTGCGCCATCCGCTCGTGGCCGAGATGCACCGTTGGGGCCGGCTCAACATCTCCGGCCACCTGCAAGTCTTGCAACTGCCACAGCACTACGACTTCCAGATGTTGCGTCTCACCCCCGCGCAGACGCGGGTCCGGCTGGAGACTTTCGGCCGCTCGAACGTCGTAGCCTTCCAGACCCGCAACCCGCTACACCGCGTCCACGAGGAGCTGACTAAGCGGGCCGTTCAGGAAGTAGACGGCGTGCTGTTGCTGCACCCAGTGGTGGGCCTGACCAAGCCCGGCGACGTGGACCTCTTCACCCGTGTGCGCACCTATAAGGCGTTGGCCGAACGCTACTACGATCCCGACCGCATCCTGCTCTCGCTGCTGCCGCTGGCCATGCGGCTGGCCGGCCCACGCGAGGCAGTCTGGCACGCCATCATCCGCCACAACTACGGCGCCAACCACCTGATCGTGGGGCGCGATCACGCCGGCCCCGGTAACGATTCCACGGGCAAACCGTTCTATGGCCCCTACGACGCCCAAGAACTCGTCAGCAGGTACTCGAACGAGTTGGGCGTGAAGATGGTCCCGTTTCGCCAACTGGTCTACCTGCCCGAGGAGGGCCGCTACGAAGAGATCTCAAAGATTTCGCCGCAGACTCGCACGGCCGACATCTCCGGCACTCAGGTGCGCGAGGATTACCTCAATGCCGGGCGACAATTGCCGGCCTGGTTTACTCGGCCGGAAATAGCTGAGATTCTGACCGAAGCCTATCCGCCGCGCCACAAGCAGGGGGTGTGCATCTGGTTTACGGGCTTAAGCGGCTCCGGCAAGTCCACCACGGCCGAAGTGCTGACCCAACTGCTGCTGGAGCACGGCCGCCAGGTGACGATGCTCGACGGCGACGTGGTACGCACGCACCTGTCGAAGGGACTGGGGTTTAGCAAGGAGGACCGCGACATCAACATCCGGCGCATTGGCTTTGTGGCCGCGGAGATCCTGCGCCACCGCGGCACGGCGGTCTGCGCGGTCATCAGCCCCTATCGTGCCACACGCGACGAAGTGCGTAACAGGGTGGGCAAAGACAACTTCGTTGAGGTGTTTATGGATACCCCGCTTGAGGTATGTGAGGCACGCGACACCAAGGGGATGTACGCTAAAGCGCGGCGGGGTGAAATCAAGGACTTCACCGGGATTGACGATCCCTACGAACCGCCGCTTCATCCTGAACTCAGGCTAGACACGACGACTCATACCCCCGAAGAAAACGCACACCAGATTCTAGACCTGCTGATTCGGCACGGATTCGTCCGTTAATTTACGAAGGGAGAGTTTCAGATGGACACCAGAGGACTAACCAATTTCAATGACCTTTCCGGACTCAATGGCGTTTTGGTCGTTTTTGACAGCTGCCGGTATGACTCGGGGACTCTTGCAAAAACACCAAATCTCAACCAGGTGGGCCCGTTGATGAGAGCCTGGACGCTTTCGACCTATACACCCGCAGCGCATACAGCGATGTTTCTAGGGCATCTACCTTCGGTGGCCTTGCCGCTGGTACCTTACTACAACGAGGTCACCAAACAGCCATGGCGCATCACAACCGGTCCAGCCCGTGATGCTGAAAAAGGATGCGGCATACTCTTTGAGGGAAACAATGTTCTCGAAGGCTATCGCCGGCTGGGATTCTATGTCTTGGGAATTGGAGGAGTATCCCAATTTTCAAGTGGCAGTTTCTTGAGAGAAGCTTTCCCTTGGAGTGAGTTTGTCTACTATGGCCCGGACATGGATGAGGAGCCGTTGGCCGAACGGAAACCAGCGTCGTTTCCTTTAAACCATGTGACGGAAATCGTCGCTTTGCTTGCTGGTAAAGATCGGTGGTTTCTCTTTATCAACTGCCCGGAAACGCACTATCCCTATGACTGGGGTGAAGGAATTCCTGAAGAAGTAAGGGGTGTGTTCCCGCTGCTCGGCAAAGCTCTGAATCTGCGGTCCAATAGACTTGGACCTGTTGAGAGGCAACAATTGGCCATGCAGGCCCCTGGGATGCACCAAATGCAGATCAAGAGCTTGGAAGCCATGGATAGGAAGCTGGGAGATTTGTTTATCCAGCTTAAGTTGGTCTCTAAGAAAAACATCTATGTCTTTGTCTGTGGAGACCATGGAGAGAACTTTGGAGAGAGTGGCCTCTACGGCCACATGCATCCAACCGAAGAATGCCTTTCTGTCCCGCTTTGGATGGGCATTTTGTAAGAACGAGAAGAGACAAAGAAGGGTAGGCAATCGCCTACTAAGCTTATGTGCTTACCCTTCTTTTCAATTTTAACATAAATTTCTAAGAAATCTATGAAAACTGAAAAACAAAATGTCATTATAAAAATCCTAGGCACAGCCCAAGACGGGGGAATACCCCAAATCGGCTGCGCCTGCCATAATTGTCAAAATACCCAAAAAAACCTCACCAGAAAAAGGTTTATTACTTCATTGGCCTTAGTTATAAACGATAACTTTTTCTTATTCGACGCCACTCCAGATATCCGTGAACAAATAGCTCTCTTGGCTAAACGTTTCGATTGGGAAAAACCGCTTGAACATTTGGCAGGCATTTTCTTAACCCATGCTCATATCGGACATTACCTGGGGCTTGTACAACTCGGATTTGAAGCTGCTAATTTAAAAAATATTCCCCTTTTTTGCAGCCGCAAAATGGCTTTGTTTCTACAACAAAATAAACCCTGGTCAAAACTTCTTAAAGATAAAAATTTAATTGTTCAACAACTTTTTGTCCGAGGTAATTTAAATTTATCAGAAAATGTTACCACTTTTCCTTTTAAAATTCCTCATCGAAATGAATTTTCAGACACCCTTGGTTATTTTATAAAAGGTGCGTGCAAAAACCTCTTTTTTTTACCAGATTTTAAGTCCTGGGGAAAAATTAGCCATCGGGTTTTCAATTTTTTACATCAGGCAAAAATTATTTTGATTGACGGAACATTTTTCAATGGGAAAGAACTTAAAAGCCTGAATCGAGATGGCATAGAAAAAATTGGGCATCCTTCTATTGTCCAAAGTATTGAATTTTTTAATAATTTTTATCCAGAAAAACGACCATTAATTTTTTTCATTCACTTTAATCATTCCAATCCTGTTCTTTTGGCCGAAAGCCAAGAAAGAAAGTATCTGACCCAAAACGGATTTTTGATTGCTAAAGAAGGTTTGGAATTTCGAATTTAAATACACATCGGGAGTGTAACTTACGATGTGTGTCAAACTACTCTATCCTGATTCCTTTCAAAACGATAATTCAGCTGGAAAATAGATCTAAAAATTGCTATACTTAATTTCAATTAAATTGTAGATATGAACTACCACTCCTTGCGCCGTGGTATCCTTCCCGCCGAATCCCTGCCTCGCCGGCAGGCGGGGGCGGGTCGGCGAGTTTATTAATCATTCGATTCATCCCTGCCTCGCTTATCAGGCGGGCACGGGTAAAGTAGGTAGTCTTCTCGAATAATTATAAAGAATATGGACAAAATTGACGAAGTTTTAACCCGTGGGGTGGAACAAATTCTTCCTTCCCGTCAAGGGCTTGAAAATTTACTGCGCTCCAAAAAAAGAATCCGGCTCTACCTGGGTATTGATCCCACCGCCACCAGATTGCACCTGGGACATACCATTCCTTTGCGTAAACTGCAGGAATTTGCCGAGTTGGGACATGAGGCCATTTTACTTTTCGGAACCGGCACTGTTTTGGTGGGCGATCCTTCCGAACGAGATTCCGGGCGGCAGCTTATTACTCAAAAAGAGATTGAGGAAAATATCGCTACTTGGAAAGACCAGGTTAAAAATATCGTCGATTTCAAAAAAATCAAAATTAAATTCAATGGCGACTGGCTTACTAAGCTTACTCTGAAAGACATTATTCGAATCGGCTCCAAAATTTCGGCCATTCAGCTTTTTAAGCGCGACAATTTTACGAAACGCATTCAAAAAGGGGATACTGTCTACTTTCACGAAACCATGTATCCGCTGCTGCAAGGGTATGATTCGGTAGTCATGGACGTTGACCTTGAAATTGGCGGCACTGATCAGACTTTCAACATGCTTATGGGGCGCGAGCTTCAAAAAAAGATTCGCAATCGCGAAAAATACGTTTTAACTATGAAGATGATTTTGGGAACCGATGGCCACACCATGAGCAAAAGCAGCGGCAACTGTGTCTGGTTAACCGATACACCGCAGGATATATACGGCAAACTGATGCGGCTCCCGGATGAACTTATCCCGGACTATTTTGAAGTCTTTACGGCGTATACTACCTTTGAGATTAAAAAAATCAAAACGGAACTCCAAAAACCCGACATTAATCCCATGACTTATAAGAAAAAGCTGGCTTTTGAAATCACCTCTCAGTTGCACAGAAAAAAGCTGGCTGATGAGGCACAAAGAGAATTTGAAAAAGTCGTGCAAGAAAAAGCAATCCCTCACAATGCACGTCAGGTTGAACTGTTAAAAAGCCAGTGGAAAATAGTTGACCTTATCATGCGTTTTAGTCTGGCTGCCTCAAACTCCGAAGCCAAAAGACTAATAAGACAGGGTGGCGTATTGCTGGGCAACCGGAAAGTAACCAATCCACAAGAGATAATCAAAATTGAAAAAGATACGGTTTTGAAAGTGGGTAAACGGAATTTCTTAAAGATCAGAGTAATCTAAGGTTTGAATTTAGAATTTAGATTTCAGAATTTAGAAGGTAGATTTGGAGTGAAAAGCTTTTTTTATGAAAACTGAAATTGTCAAAATCAAAAATCCTGACGGTTTAAATTTGATCCTCGGCCAAAGCCATTTTATTAAAACAGTGGAGGATTTACATGAAGCGCTTGTCAATACAGTCCCAGGAATAAAATTCGGATTGGCTTTTTGTGAATCTTCTCTTCCCGCTTTAATCCGTTTTTCCGGCACCGACAAGAAACTGGTTGAGCTGGCCAAGGACAACGCCTTGGCTCTTTCCGCAGGACATGTTTTTATTATCTTTCTCAAAGACTCTTTTCCCATTAACGTTTTAAATGCGGTCAAAATGGTCCCGGAAGTGGCACGGATTTTTTGCGCCACCGCCAATCGCTTGGAAGTTATTGTTGCCGAAACACAACAGGGCAGGGGAGTGCTTGGAATCATTGACGGCGCCAAAAGTCGCGGCGTCGAAACCAAAAAAGATCAAACAGAACGGCACCAATTTTTACGAAAGATAGGGTATAAACTTTAAACCTGATAAAAGGACAAACTTATGAACTTTTTCCGTAAACACCAAACATTGTGGAAAATTGTTATCTTTTTTGCTTCTCTAAGCCTGATTATATTTTCTCTGCTGCCGCTTTTTACGAGTTTGCGTTGAAATCCATGGACTTAAAAACCCCGGTTGCAAAATTAAATTTTATCGGTACGGCGTATGAAAAAAGGCTTAAAAAGCTTGAGATTAAAACCATTTACGACTTAATCTATCATTTCCCCTTTCGTTACGAAGACTACTCCCAATTTACTCTGATTGCTCAAAGCACGTTTGATCAGTCAGTCTGCCTGCAGGGTGAAATTTTAGCCATCCAAAACATCTACACCAAAAATCGTAAACATCTCACCAAAGCGGTGGTAGCCGATTCCAGCGGGCAAATTGAAGTTGTCTGGTTCAATCAGCCCTTCTTATCCAAAACCTTAAAAGCAGGCTATAGAGTAAATTTAGCCGGCAAGACTGAGCTTTTCAATCACCAAAAAGTTCTACTCTCTCCGGAATATGAAATTTTAAAAGACAAAGAAACTATCCATACCGGCCGAATTGTCCCTATTTATCCTGAAACATACGGTATTTCATCAAAATGGTTGAGATCAAGAATTGCTCCTCTCTTAAAAAGTGCGATTCTCCAAATCGAAGATTTTTTACCGCAGGATATTTTACAAAAATACGAATTGCTTGCTTTAGAAAAGGCTCTCTGCCAGATTCATTTTCCTGAAAATCTGACCCTGGCAAAAAAAGCACGCGAAAGGTTGGCTTTCGATGAGCTTTTTTTGCTACAATTGGCTAATCTCAAACGCAGGCTTGAGTGGCAAAGCTTTAAACTTAAAACGCCTTTTTTGATCAATCAAGACGATGTGTTGCAATTTATCTCGTCCTTACCTTTTAATTTAACGCAGGCTCAAAAAAGATGTATCAAAGAAATCTTGGGTGATTTGGAAAAGCCGACTCCCATGAATCGCTTGCTAGAAGGAGATGTGGGTTCAGGTAAAACCGTAGTAGCAGCCTGCGCTGTCTTTATTGCCTTTAAAAACGGTTTCCAGTCAGCCTTTATGGCTCCCACCGAAATCTTGGCCGAGCAACACTTTAATAACTTAAATCAGATTCTCGGACTATTGGGTATGAAAATTGTTCTTTTGACGGGATCAAAAAAACCAAAAAATAAAGATCCTTTTGATTTGGTGGTGGGAACCCATGCTCTGATCAGTAAAAAGTCCAGTTTTGAAAATCTAAGTCTGGTGGTGATTGACGAACAGCATCGTTTTGGAGTCGAACAGCGTGCCCTGCTTTCTGAAAAGGGCAACACTCCGCATGTTCTAACCATGACCGCCACTCCCATTCCCAGAACTTTAGCACTTACTCTTTACGGCGACCTTGACCTTTCTGTTTTAGATGAAATGCCCGAAGGCAGGCTTAAAGTCAAAACCTTTGTGGTGCCTCCCCAAAAAAGAGCCGCCGCTTATGTTTGGATTGAAAAACAAATTCGCGAGTCAAACTTCAAACAACAGGCTTTCGTCATCTGTCCGTTTATTGAAGAATCGGAAAGTATGCAAACCGTCAAAGCCGCCACTGTGGAGTTTGAAAAATTGCAAAAAACAATCTTTCCCGGTCTCTTGTTGGGACTTTTGCATGGAAAGTTAAAGTCAAAAGAAAAAAATGCAACTCTGGAAAGATTTCGCCAACAAAAGAATCACATTTTGGTGGCTACGCCGGTGGTGGAAGTGGGAATTGATGTCCCCAGCGCCACTATCATAGTAGTAGAAGGAGCAGACCGATTCGGTCTTGCCCAACTCCATCAACTTCGCGGCAGAGTAGGGAGGGGAAAAATTCAATCTTATTGTTTTCTTTTTAGCGAATCTCGAAGTTATCATACAATCAAAAGGCTAAAAGCCATGGAAACAGAAAATTCTGGCATAAAACTGGCTGAGATTGACCTTAGGTTGCGCGGACCCGGTGAAATCTTTGGCGCCAAGCAACATGGGATTCCAAGCCTCAAAGTGGCGGCCTTAAATGATTTAGAACTCATTCACAAAACTAAATTGGCGGCTTCTGAAATTTTCCAAAAAGACCCCTTGTTGGTGCAAAATCCTGGTATTTCTGATAAACTTAATACAACTATAGTTCAAATTCAGCAACCGAATTGAGCG
>Ga0100390_10001175_pt1 | contig 23379 bp, 23 predicted proteins | sample CryGeymeta201514_FD_81540 | JGI IMG/M metagenome (GOLD analysis project Ga0100390, IMG submission 81540) | Groundwater microbial communities from Crystal Geyser aquifers in Utah, USA - Crystal Geyser metaG 2015-14 | ecosystem: Environmental > Aquatic > Deep subsurface > Groundwater | place... | reverse complement strand
CTTTTTTTTGATCTAAATGCAAATTCAGAACGAAGCCGCTCTCTTCTTCTTTTAAATATATGTGGAAACGGGGATAATCAGAAAACCCGGCTCGTCGGACAAACATCATTTCCTCCCCCCGCCTGCCACGATAAGAATACCCGCGGCGACGGATAAGGTCAATAATATTGTCGTTGGGTTTTTTGATTTTGAATTTCATATCTATAATTTGTCATGCTGAATTTATTTCAGCATCTCTATTTAGGGGGATCCTGAAACAAGTTCAGGATGACAAATATTTTTTATAAAAAATATTTGTCACTTTACCCAATACTTACTTTTGATTATTGTGTCGTCTTCCTCTTTCTTCTCTTCAATTTTTTCTTTGGCTAATTCGCGCAATTGGGCTAACTCCATTCGCGCCAGTTCTTTCGCTCGCTTCTCCAGATATTTTTTGCTATTCTTTTCCGGGTCTTCGATAACTTCGGCCAGCAAAACATCAAGAACCGCGCCAATAATTGGTCCCGGCTCGATGCTCAACAGCTTCATTATGTCATTTCCGTTAATTTTCAGCATTTTAACGGAAATTGGGTCATGCTGGACTTTTTCCACCATATATTGAAAATGCCGCAACCGATAGGGCTGCGCTTTTGGCACGCCGGAGCCAAGCCGATCGGCCACCCGCAAAGCAATCAAATCTTTCATATTCTCGGGCCCAACTCGTTTGAGCAAACGCCTGATACCGGCTTCAGTCACCGCCCCGATATCATAAACAAACATATGGTTACGGATTAAATTTGCCACTTGTTCAACTGTTTCTTTGGAAAAACGTAAACGATCTAAAATTCTCACCGCCCATTTGGCGCCCACATAATCATGGTTATAAAAAGTCGCGTCCGACCCCTCACCCTGTTTAACTTGCGGCTTGGCAATATCGTGAAGAAGCGCGGACAAACGGACACCCAAATTATATTTCTTTTGCGCGGCGAATTTCAAAGACAACAGGCAATGTTCGTAAACAGTATAAATATGATGGCGATTTTGGGTAATGCCCACCCCGATTTCCAGCTCCGGAATAATATATTTTAAAAGCCCTGTTTCGCGCAACAATTCAATGCCTTTCTCAGGCTCCTTTGCCATAATGGTTTTTACGAACTCGTCACGGATTCTTTCTTTGGCAATCATCTCCAGCCAACCGGCGTTTTTTTTAATTGCTTTAAAAGTTTTTTCTTCAATATTGAAATCCAGCTGCGTCGCGAATCGCACCGCCCGCAACATCCGCAGAGCGTCTTCATTGAATCTTTCTTCCGGATCGCCCACGGCGCGGATAATCTTATTCTTTAGATCCTCTCGGCCACTGAATGGATCAATAATTTGGAGGTCCGACATCCCCACGTCGAGAGCTTGCCCTGAGCCGAGTCGAAGGGCCATCGCGTTGACAGTAAAATCCCTTCTTTTCAAATCTTCATCCAGCGTCTCGGCAAATTTCACCTCATCCGGATGCCGCTTATCGGTATATTTCGACTCAGTTCTATAAGTTGTTACCTCAACCACTCCGGCCTCGATTTTAACCCCGACCGTCCCAAATTCATTCTCGTAAAAACTATCGGTAAAAATCTTTTGGACATCTTCCGGCATAGCATTGGTCGCGATATCCCAATCATTCGGCTCCCTGCCAAGCAAAAAGTCCCGCACGCACCCGCCCACGATATAACCCTCAAAACCTTTTTCTTCAAGTTTATTTATTGTCTCTTTTACTTCTTTAGGAATCTGCATAAGATAAAAAAATACATTCTAACCGCATCATACCTCAAACCCGTCTCTTTTACAATAAATTTTTTTGTGTTATGGTGGGGTTGAACTGTGCCCGTAGCTCAACTTGCCCGCCCAAGTTTTTGCGCTCTTAGCTCAACGGATAGAGCGTCTGGCTTCGGACCAGAAGGTTGGGGGTTCGAGTCCCTCAGAGCGCACAAAAATTTGTGCGGGTGAAGATAGAACAATTCCGTCCTAAGGAAGAAATGTGGGTTTCACCCTTCGGGTGACCACCCGTAGGCGTGGCGAGTCCTGCCGGGCGCACCATTTTCAACCGAGCTCGAACTTTTTTCCAAAATTCGGTTTAGCCTCCGCTCCGCTTCCGCCCTGAAATTTTGAAGAAATTTCAGTCCCAAAACCGGAAAAATTTCCTTTCCTTTTTCAGAAAAAATCGGGCGCGCGAAATCAAAAAAATGGAGGGAAAATTTTTCGGCTTTTGGAGTTTTTCGGAGAAAAACGGCGGAAGAGCATATATCTTTTTATACTTTTGGCCGCCCTTGACCCAAACCCACCCATTCGCGGGCGGCAAACAAGGAACTCCCCGAAATAATTCAGTTGAAATAATTGCGGAATGTGATATATTTGTATCATGGAAAATTTAACACAAATTTTGAAAAAACAAAGCGAAAAGGAAGAACCGCCGACACAAGGACAAGAAAGAGAAAGAATCAGAGAATTAATCCTGGAATATGACGGAAACGAAAAAAGGTTGACTGGACGCACACCCGAGGAGGTAGCCAAAGTCGCCGGCTTTGAAAAAGAAAAGTTGTTTCCACCCGGAAAAAGAGTTCTTTATGTTGGCGATCCGTGGCAAAAGCTGGGAAAAGAAATGAATGATCCTAATTTGACCATAATTGATTATGAATTCGGGGAGTCCGTTTCTTTTTTGAAAGACGAAAAAGAGTTTCGCGAGGATATTCTTGAAAAAGCGGAAAGACTTCTGAAAGAAATTGCCGTAATTAAACAGAATAATAGTTTATCCGCCCAGGAAATCGTCCGTACGGATGAATTCGCGGGCTTGATCGAACGGGCTGCGAGACTGTCTCAAAAAGCGGGGTATTTTACGAAAGGAGAAAATCCGTCCGAAAAATATTCCGAAGCGGCCGTAGCTTGGGAACGGGCAAAAAGATACATTGAAGAAATAGCTCGAACCAAGAAAGAAGGAAATCAACGCCTTGCGATGTTTGCGAAAAATTCCTGGTATGATTGCGTTTTGGGCGAACGAGGATTTCGGGATATTCCCGACTGGCATAATATCATTTTTCCGAGACTGGAGAGTTTGATCGGTGAAAAAGAAAAAACAAACGGGGAAAAACTTTCCGCCGGAGAGATTAACGCCCTTGTCGAAAAATATCAGAAACAATATATTGATGATATTCGATTGAAGAAGCAGGTTGAAAAACCGAATGTCGTGAAAGCCATGTTTCCTTTTCTGCCGTTCAAGGATAAAACTTTCGATCGTTTTGTATCTTGCTGGGCAATCTCAACGCACGTATTCTCTGAAATGGAAACAGAAGATTTTGAATATTATTGGCGGGAAATAATCCGCGTTCTTGATGAAGACGGCGAAGCCTTTATATTCCCTATAAATTATGGAATAGTTGATGAAAATAATCTCAAGCAATCTCTCCGTAATGCGAGCAACGACCGAGGCATGCTGTTTGAATGGGATTTTATTAATACCGCGACGCTTCGATTGAAAAGAAAAAAAGAAAAATAATCTTTCAAATCCCGAACAAAAAATCTCCGCGCGATTACAGAGATTTTTTGCACTTCCGAGTTTACTATTCATAACAAACTCGGAAGTGAGAGGGGTGGTCAGTCCCTCGAATTTAACGACCTTGAATTTTTATTATTTTGGAATGCACTCGGCCTATTCGGCAGAGTGTATTCCCGCCCCTTTTTCCGCTTTCATCGCTCGCTTCATCGCGGCGATGAGCGGAAAGGATTTCATACCGACGGGAGTGCCAATATGATAGCTCCCGCAAGCGAGGTTATGAGAAACCCCGACATAACCTCCTAATTTTTTTCCGGTAACCAGTCCCATCCGCCGACCGGAGTCGGTCTTCCAAAATGATCCGTCTGGATAGATGGGATATCTCACCAGGAATTGGAAGCCGCAAATGTCCCACGACTCCCATTTGTTGCCGTCCGGGGTAATACAAGAATCGACTATAAACTGAGAAGCCGATTCCTCGTCCATTTCCCATTTTGGGGAAGCGATATTAGCACTCATTTTGCCCACCTCCGAAAAATCAGACGAGCGCATCTAGCGCATCTAGCAAGAAGGCTCGACTTAAAACCACCGCTGTCAGTTTCCGCCTCACGGAAAATTCTGACAACTTCGACAGTTTGCGGGTCGGGGCAGGATACCCCGTCATACCACCAAATTTCCCGGCGGGAGTAATTGAAACAATACACCCCGTCACGGTCGCTTGCCGGAAAATTGACAACGCGCCAATCAGGGGAATAGCCCCCCTGAATTCTCGGCTCTTTGCCGAGTTGTTCAAACTCGTGCCTGCTTTTCGCTTTGCAGGCCCCGAGATTCTGCGTGGCCGTTTCCAGCCGCGCCTTGGCCGCATAGATTTCAGCGGCCAAGACATAAACCGCATGGAATGTTCTCATTTTTCGAGGAAAAACTTCGACCTCGAAATAATCCCGCGGGATTTTTTCGAGGGCATATTTTGCCGCGTAATACTCTTGGCTCGCCAAGTTCTCGACTCTTTGAGCCAATTCGTATTCCTGACCTTTAACTGCGGGTGGCAAGTTCCGCAGTTCCTCAATTTTGGCCATCGCCCGCCAGATGGCAGGCGCCATATCAATGGCCTCTTGCCGCGAAATTTTTCGGCAATTATCATAATTATCATACTTTTTCATTTTTTCTCCTTTCGTGGAGACAGTGCTGGAATTTTTGGCCGCCAGCACCAAGGCCTGGATTTCGTTGCCAAAGGCGACGAAGCTGCTTGTTGAATGAGCAGCACGCTTGAAACTTTCTAAAGCATCCAGCGTGCTGCTCACTTCAAGCAAGTTGATTTTGGCACATATGATATGTATTTTTCAATGAACCCCGATTTCCCTTTTAATAGTATAGCAAAAAATTTAGCCATTGTCAATTAAAAAAGCCTATAATGGCTTATATAAAGCATAATATTATTTTAGTTGATATGTTTCACAAGCCAAAATAGCTTGTAAAAAGCACTTTTTGGCAAAATTTGCAAAATACCCAAAAGGGAACTATATTTGTTAAAGTGTGAGCGCACGGGCGGGATGAGGTAACCACACTTTCCCATATATTATGCCGTAGCTCCGCTTCCGCCCTGAAATTTTTTCAAAATTTCAGGGCGGAAGCCGGGCGGAAACTAAACTGGATTTTGGAAAAAAGTTTGAGCTTCGTTGTAAATTCGCACCACGTAGGAAATTGCAAGTTTGAAGGGTTCGCCTCGCTTCGCTCGGCGACTAATTCGTATTCAATTTTGGGGGTAAAAACGAATTCACGATTTCGCATTTTGGGGGAAGAAAATTTTTTAATCCTTAATCCAAATAAATTCATAGAAAGTCTAGTCCACTTTCTATAACAAATTAACAAGTTAATTTTTAAGGAAAATATTATGTCAGAAAAATTTGAAGGTGGTGTCCCTCCACAAGAAAAGGGAGAAAAAATACAAACCCCGGAGGTAGCAAGACATCTTTCGTTTATTAAAGAATCCGCATGGCAATTTCGAGATTTGTCTACAGAGAGAGAAGAAGAGATTGAACAATCTTTTAAAATAGCTTTTGAAAGATTGCCGGAAAATGAACAAAAAGCAATTTCACTAGAACTCCAAACTTTGGGTGTTGAAATTGGCACTCTTGATGAGCAAAACGATGGAATTGCGATTATAAGACAATCGGAAATGGTAAATCGTGTTAGAGAAGTTATGGATCGCAGTGGGGTTGTAGCAAGTGCAAAAGAAGGTGGCGTTGATCGCACCAAAGAAGCAATCGCCGAACTCGCAGGAGAAGCAATCGCATATCTGGGTGAATACGAAGAATTTGCACAAAGTGTTAAAAATAAATCTGAAGATATAAAGCAAAATGCCGAGTATCTTGTCGCGATTGCTTCCGGTATTAGACAAGAACTGGAAAGATTGCAACTTACTAATGTCGCTTCTGTGCAATCACGAGGCGAACTAAAAAAAGAAAGGTCCGCTCGACTACCCATGATTACAAGCGTGTCAATGCTTGGAAACAAACTTGATCCGGTTATTGATTTAGAAGGTGTCATTGGTTTTTCCACTCTTAATAAACTTGCAAAAGAATTTAGCCGAGCAAAGCATTATTTAGAAGAAGCAGTTTTACGGTCTGAACCTGAAGAATAATTTCTCATATTCGCTTTGCGAATACTTGGATTGAATGCCGCCAAACCCCGGTAGCAGTCCCGCTTAGCGGGACGCTACGGGGCAGGGAAAAACTTGAACCCCGTTAGAGGCCGCGAGGGCTCGCAGCGCCTCTGCCTCTAACGGGGTGGAATTGTCAGCGGTGCGGCTCCGCCGCCTTTCCGAATTTTCGCGAGGGGACTTCCCTGCCTTGCCGGCAGGCAGGCTCGCCGCCGCAGGCGGCGAAATGCGCTGTGCCCCGTAGTAAGCTTTGCTTTACTACTGGGGTTCGGACTAATTCAAGAATACTACGCTTTATATTATAATTTAATATTATAATTTAATCTTATTTTTATTCCTATGAACAACTCAAACAAATTAATTCTCCGAGGCATCTTAGACGCAATCGGCGTTTTTTTCTACACATCGGCCGTCGCCTGGCTGATGTTTAACGGGGAAAATTTATTTGGCCAAGTCAAAAGCTTTTGGATGCCCGTCGCGCTTCTGCTTCTTTTTGTTTTATCAGCCGCTATCACCAGTCTGCTTGTTTTAGGAAAGCCTGTCATACTTTATCTAAACGATTCAAAGAAAGAGGCGTTTAAATTATTGATTTATACGCTTGTCGCTTTGTTTTTTATTCTCCTTATCGTCTTCTCTGTGTTGTTAGTCAAATAAAAGAGGGAGGCAAAACAGCCATATTCGCATAGCTGTTTTTTTGATGCCGGCAAAAACTTCCTTTTACGCTCACGTTGAGATAGAATGAAATTGTGAAAATCGCTATCATTTCCGATACGCACGACAATTTAGCGACGCTTAACAAAGCTATTGCATGGATAAACAGAAACGACATCCAAAAGATTATCCATTGTGGTGATATCGCGTCTTTTGAAACGCTGCAAGAATTAAGCGGACTCTACGCCGGAGAAATCCAGCTTGTTTTTGGTAATATGGACGACGACTATTCGCTGTCGGAAACCCTAAAAAGCCATCCCCTCGCCAACGTCATTGCCCACCGAAAGATCGGCATAATCAATATCGATGACAGAAGAATCGCTTTTACGCATTTCCCCCGGCTGGCCGAAGATTTAGCGAAAAGCGAAAAATATGATATAGTTTTTTATGGGCACACCCATAAGCCATGGGAAGAGAAAAGTGACGGCACATGGCTAGTCAACTCGGGCAATCTGGCGGGGCAGTTCTACAAACCGTCTTTCGCGACCTATGACACCGCAACCGACCAGTTGGAGCTGAAAGTTTTAGAGAACCTTTAAATTTCCATCCGGCTTGCCTTTGTGGCCCAGCGCAACCAGTTTATGGATAAAAAAGTCAAAAAATATTCTCTGTCGGTTTTTTTTACGGTGGTTTTTTCTTTGATCATCCTTAGCAATTTCGCCCTAATTTACATAGCGACCCTTCAACATCGCCAAGCGTTAATCCAGTCTCTCATCAACGAAAAGATTTACTTCGCCGAGCTGATAAGTAAAGTCGCCTCCTTAAGCGAAAAGCAGGAGCAGAAAACTGACAATCCGAGTCTCACGCAAACCTTTCTTTTGGAAATGGCTAAAACCAGTGACGTTGTTTTTATCAGACTGGTCAACAAAGACAGCGCCATAGAGCTATCAAGCCAAGAAAACGAAATAGGACGCGAGGTCTCCCTCGGACAAAACATAGCCGATCTGCTCAAGGGCCACCGTTATCTGCTAATCCAGGAAACCTATCAGAATGCCAGCATTTATGACATTATTTATCCATCGGACGAAAAATTTATTCAGCTGGGCTTCTCAACTGAAGCCATTGATGCGCCTATCGTCGTCATGCAAAAATACAACAGCCTGATCGCGTTAACTGGTTCGCTATTTTCGGTTTTCTTTCTGCTGCTCATCTTTAAAATAATCATCCTTCCCCTAAAAAAAACTACTGCTGCCTGCGAAGAAATAAAAAAGGGGAATCTGGACGCAAGAATCAACGTAAAATCCAGGACTGAGTTTGGCGAATTGATTGCCACCTTCAACGATATGACGAAAGAGTTGAAAGAATCGCGGGAACGCGAAGAATTGATCGAAAGGATGAAAACAGAATTTGTCTCACTAGCCGCCCACCAATTAAGAACGCCTCTTTCAGCCATAAAGTGGGCCCTAAGGATGGTGCTCGACGAAGAAGGCGGCAACATTAGCCCAGAACAACGCGAGCTATTGGAGCGAACCTATCAAAGCAACGAAAAAATGATTGATCTAATCAACGATCTTTTGAACGTAGCCCGAATCGAAGAAGGAAGATTTCTTTACGAGCCAATCGACACCCCGCCCGAAGAAATCGCCAATTCGGTTGTCGACAGCCTGGAAGAAAAAGCTAAGAGCAGAGACATTAGACTTGTCTGGCGAAAACCGACCTCACCTCTGCCACTCGTAAAAGTGGATAAAGAGAAAATTAACATCGCCCTAACAAACTTCGTTACCAACGCCATCAACTATACGCATCCGGGCGGAAAAATCACGGTCGAGCTTCTTTCCGGCGCCGGAAACGTGGAGTTTCGAGTTCAAGACAATGGCGTCGGCATCCCCAAGAACGAACAAGAAAAAATCTTCACAAAATTCTTTAGGGCCAGCAATGTCGTAAAATTAGACACCTCCGGAACCGGCTTAGGCATGTTTATTACCAAGAACATTATTGAGGCTCACGGCGGCAAAATTTGGTTTGAGTCCGAAGAAAATAAAGGAACCACTTTCCATTTTACTTTACCAATCAATAAATAAAAAAAGTGGTGGAGAACAAAAATTATTTGGCCACCCCGCCTTTGGTTGACATCTTGGTTGGCCAAAATTGGGCCGAGATAAAAAATTACTAACGCGCGATAAAATTACCATGGACCCAGAAATTATCAAATTAAATTTAGAAGGGGAGATTTGTCCCTATACTCTTATTACCGCTATCAAAAAAAGCGAGGAGATAGAAAAAGATTTAAGGGCAGGGAAAAAGATATTAGAAATTTTAGTAGATCACCCGCCGGTAGTAGATAATTTCCCAACGGAATTTCAAAGCCGGGGATATCAGGTTGAGGTTAAAAAATTAGGCCCAGCCAAATGGCAGGTGATTATTAAAAAATGATAAAGGTCGTTTCAAACATAAACAGTTAATAAAATTAATTGCTTTCTCTCTTAAGTAGTAATTATTTTAAAAAAACTAATTGCTGCGAGGAGAGTAAAAAAATATTATGGAAGGATTCTTAATTATTGGCTTTGTGGTTGGCCTTCTGTTGGGATTTGTACTACGCAGGGGGTTTTTCTGTATGTATAATGGCTTTGCCAATATGCTGATTAGTAAGGATTATCGCGTCATCAGAGCGGTTATTTGGGCATTTTTACTTACCATGATCGGTTTTCATATTTTATCTGCCCTAGGTCTGGCAACGATGGCGCCCAAACCCTTCTTCTGGGCGGCCAGTATAATTGGGGCAATTATTTTTGCCATTGGAATGGTGCTATCAGGTAGTTGTATTGTGGGTGCTCCGCTAAGAGCAGCCAGCGGCCTTATGGGTTATTGGCTCACTCTTTTAGGCATGGGCATTGGTGGCTGGTTAGTGATTTGGGGGCCATGGGCTGCTTTTGTGAAAGAAACCTTACAGGCAGCCACTAAAGTTACTATCAATGGCAAAGCTCCAACCTTGGATGCTTTATTCGGTATCAATTCTTGGATAGTGGTAGGTATTCTAACCCTGATTTCAATTTGGCTGCTAATTAAATTGCGAGATAAAGGAACTTCTGTTCAAGAAAAAGGCAATTCTTTCTGGGCAAAATTCTTTAAAATTGTCTGGGCCCCGGCGGCGATTGGAATTGGTTTGGCAGCGGCGGAGATGATTGCCTTGGTTAGCGGAAAGTCCCCTGCTGGTTTAGGCGGTTTTATTAAGGGCTGGGGTTTTTATTTCAAGTCCTTATTTACTGGCCAATTGCCTTTTGGCTGGGACGTTACCGAGGTAACCGGCATTTTAGTGGGAGTGTTTTTAGCTGCGGTAATAGCCAAAGAATTCAGGATTATTTGGCCAAAACCAAGACAGATTCCGCGGCTCTTTTTAGGCGGGTTCTTTATGGGAATTGGCGCGGTTATTGCCGCGGGTGGTTGTAATGTGGCTCACATCATTTCCCATATGCCTCAGTTATCGGTGGGTAGTTTTGTTAGCGGGCTGACTATAATCCTGACCACAGCAGGCTTAATTCATCTGATTTTTGTCAGAAAACAGAAACCCGTCTCCCCCGCTGATTAAAAGATTACTTTTCCTTATGCCTTTATGAGCTTGAAGCAAGTCAAATATATTCAAATAGATGACCGAAGGGGAACTCTTTATTCTGCGGGCAAACAAAGCCTTTTAGTTCCAACGACCTTTATTAGGGTGTTAAGCAAGACCTTTATTCGTTTAGTGGATAAAGAAGGGGCTGGAATTCTAATTTCTAAGATTGGGGAGTCAATTGGCCGCGGCTACGCCCAAAGTTTAGCAGCCATCTTAAAAAAAGAAAAGGCCGAGATAAATAAAAAAACCAGGATTCAGCTAGGATGTAATGCTATTTTTATGGAAGCAGGCTGGGGCAGACTGAAGATTTTAGAGATTGACCTGTCCCAGTCGATGTTAAAAGTAGAAATCTACCGCGCTCCTTCGATGGAATTCTTAAAAGAGAGTCGGTATAATTTGGAAAGGGGTATCCTGACCGGGGTCTATGAGGAGATAACCGGTCAGCAAGTATATACCAAATTATTAAAAGAAAATCGAAAAGAGCGTTGCGTAGTTTTATCTGTTTGCAAAGAAATACCAGGGGGGATTGAAAAAAAAGAAGAGATGGTTTTTGTTACTCGTCAAAGATTGGAAGAATTAGTGAAGAAAAGAACCAAAGAATTGGAGGATTCCAGAAAAGCTTTAATGAATGTATTGGAAGAAGTGACTAAAGCGCGAGAAAAAGCTGAAGAAGAAAAGAATAAAACCCTAGCAGTGATTACCAATCTAGTTGACGGACTATTGGTTTTTGACAGCCGCGACAAGCTGGTGCTTATTAACCCCCAGGCAGAAATGCTATTAAATATTGGCAGTGGGGAAGTTCTAAATAAGACAGCAACTGAATTAGAAAATATTGCTAAAATCCAGCCAGTTATTATCCTTTTAGCCAAAGGCGCGGAAAAAAATCGCCGCCAGGAATTGGCTTTACAAGAGGATTTTATTCTTGATATTACTATTGTGCCTTTGATGAAGCCCGCGGCTTCCTACCGGCGGCAGAAGGGCGCTAATGGGAAAAGCGGCAGCTTGATGATACTTCATAACATCAGCCGGGAAAAATTGATTGAGAAAATAAAATCCGGCTTTGTCTCCTTGGCCGCTCACCAATTAAGAACGCCTCTCTCGGCCATAAAGTGGGCCTTGAGGATGGTGCTCGACGAAGAAACCGGCAACGTCAGCCGGGAACAGCGCGAGCTGCTGGAGCGAACCTATCAGAGCAACGAAAGAATGATTCGCTTGATTAATGATTTATTGAATGTCGTCCGAATTGAAGAAGGAAAAACTATTATTAACTTAGCTCCTGCCAACCTGGATGAAGTTGTTCAAGCAATGATAAATTCCTTCCGAGAAAAAATAGTTCTTAAAGAAATGAACCTGAAATATCACCAGCCCGCTAAAAAACTGCCGGCAATAACTATCGACCGGGAAAAAATTGAGATAGCTCTTGCTAATCTTATAGACAATGCCCTTAATTATACTCCCAATAAAGGAACTATAGAAATTTTTTTAACAGCTGATAAACAAAATGTGGAATTTACTATTCAGGACAACGGCGTCGGCATCCCCAAAAACCAGCAAAAGGGAATTTTTAGCAAATTCTTCCGCGGCGAAAATGTGGTGAAAATAGAAACTGAAGGGACCGGTTTGGGAATGTTTATCGCTAAAAACATTATTGAAGCCCACGGCGGCAAAATCTGGTTTAAATCCGAAGAGAACAAGGGAACAACTTTTCACTTTTCCTTGCCAATTACCAACTAATAAACGAATTTAAGCTAATTAAAAGCGCGTATCAACACTATATTCGCTTCGGTTCGCTTTTTATTCGCGGAAATATGAAAAAAATACTTATCGTTGAAGATGATAAATTCTTAAGAGAGCTGATCGCCAAGAAAATCCTTGCGGAAGGCTACGATGCCGCCGAGGCCAAAGACGGCGAAGAAGGCCTGAAGAAAATCGAGGCAGAGAAACCGGATCTGGTTCTGCTTGACTTGGTTTTGCCGGGGATGACCGGTTTTGATATCCTGAAAAGCGTTCAAGAGAACCCTCTCTTGTCCGACATACCAATTATAGTCTTTTCCAACCTTGGACAACGAGATGACGTCGACAAGGCCATAAATCTGGGAGCAAAAGATTTTCTAATCAAAGCCCACTTTACCCCGCAAGAAATTATCGAAAGGATCAAGAGCATCTTGAAATAAAACCTCCATCTCTCTGACCACAAATAGCGGCAACCGAGCCGCTATTTTCCCCCACACTAATCATGGCGCGTGAAAGTCGTTTTTTGTCGAGCAACCGGATGAATTTTTTATCTCTGGAATAGATGGATTATCGCGACACTCAAATACGGCCTTCGGCCGCAATGCCATGGTGGGGGTTTTCTTTTTAGAAAACTTATGCTATGGTTACGTGGAAGCTAATTTGCGCCAACCAATCTGCGCCAGGAAACGCCAAAAATAGCGTAAATCGATGGGCGTATTTTTTGAGCCTTGTGTTGGCTTCCACTAAAAAAATGCTTACGACAACCGAAAAAACAAAAATAATTAAGCCGCACAAAATCCACGAAAAAGATACTGGCTCACCAGAAGTTCAAACCGCTCTCCTGACAAAAGAAATTCAAGAACTGACCGCCCACCTAAAAAAACATCAGAAAGACAATCACTCGCGCCGAGGACTTTTAAAGATGATTTCAAAAAGAAAGCGGCTGCTTGATTATCTGAAAAGAAAAGACGATAAAAGATACCAGGAAACAATAAAAAAGCTAGGACTAAAGAAATAACCGCGGATCGCAACACAGATCCTCTACGCAGATTCTCTCGCGGATCTTTTAAATAATGATTTTTAAAGATCAGCGTTAATCCGCGTAGCAGATCAGCGCGTGGATCAGCGGACTGGCATGTCTGTAATTAAACACAAAGAACAACGTGTGGGCGTCTTAATTGACGTTCAAAATATGTACCATTCGGCTAAAAATCTGTATGGAGCGCGAACAAATTTTAAAGAAATTCTGAAAACAGCGGTTGCCGGCCGAAAACTCATCAGGGCAATTGCCTATGTCGTCAGCACCGAAGGCGGTGAAGAAAAAACATTCTTCGAAGCTCTAGTCCGCCTGGGAATTGAAACGAAAACCAAAGACCTGCAGATTTATGTCGGCGGGCTAAAAAAGGCGGATTGGGACGTTGGTATTGCCGTCGACGCGATTAGACTATCTTCTTTTCTCGAGGTTATTGTTTTGGTCAGTGGCGACGGAGACTTCACGCCTTTGGTTGAGTATCTAAAAAATCAAGGTCGCCAAGTAGAAGTTTTGGCTTTCGGACGAAGCGCTTCCGGCCGGCTAAAAGAGATTGCCGATGACTTCGTTGACCTTGGCAAAGAGACAAAAAAATATTTAATAAAATAATTACTGGGACGGAGAGGGTGAAAACATTTAAGGCGGGCCTGCCCGCATTGCTATCGCAAAGCGTTGCAGGCGGGAAAGGTAAAAGAGTGAAGACGTGAAAAAAGGCGCGAAGAAGTAGAAACTATTTTCACCTTTTCACCCTTTGACCTTTTCTCTCTTGTTTTTCTTAACCGTTTTAGACCCCTTCCGCGTCTCAAGTTAGTTATGGAAAACAAAAAATTTAGTCTTGATATAAACGGCAAAGAGCTAGCGGTTGAGTTTGGCCGGCTGGCAGGACGCGCTAACGCTTCGGTTGTCGCCCAACTCGGAGAAACGGTAGTGTTGGCCACTTGCGTCATGGCAAAAAATCGACGGGAGGGCGGTGATTACATGCCCTTATCGGTTGATTACGAGGAAAAATTTTACGCGGCTGGGAAAATTAAGGGTGGCCGCTTTGTCAAACGAGAAGGCAAACCATCGGATGACGCCATCGTAACCAGCCGCTTAATCGACCGCGCCCTGCGCCCTCTTTTCGACCAAAGAATCAGACAAGACATTCAAGTAGTCTCAACCGTCCTCTCTTTTGATAATGAAAACGACCCGGATATTTTATCGCTGGTTGCTTCTTCTTTGGCGCTCGCGGTTTCCGATATCCCTTGGAATGGTCCGCTTGCCGGCCTACGCGTGGGAATGATTGACGGAAAACTGCTCCTAAACCCCGACTACCTACAAAGAGAGAAAAGCGATTTTGAGGTTGTCATTGCTGGTACCGAAAGCAAGGTTAATATGCTGGAAATCAAGGCCAAAGAAACGCCTGAAGACAAAATTTTAGAAGCTATTGCTTTTGCCCAGCCACACCTAAATAAAATAGTCGCCTGGCAAAAAGAAATCCAGAAAGAGATCGGCGCCCAAAAAATGGAACTTGTTTTTGAAGAACCATCACCAGAATTTATCTCCTTAATTAAAACTTTCTTACAAGAACACCTAGAAAACGTTGTTTATGCCGATCATAAAAACCCACAGATCGGTGGATTGTCTCAACTAAGAGAGGATCTGATCGCGCATATGAAAACAAAACTTGGCGAAGGCGCGACTAACGCCGAGAATCTTCGGAAATTGATCCAGCAGGCAGAGACATTGATGGAAACAGAAATTGACCAGCTGATTCATAAGAACATCCTCACCTCCGAAAAAAGGCCTGATGGCAGAAACCTTGATCAAATTAGAGAATTGACCTGTCAGGTCGATCTTCTGCCCCGCACTCACGGCTCAGCTCTTTTTATCCGCGGCACAACCCAGGCCTTAGCCATAACAACTTTGGGAGGACCGGGCGAAGAACAACTTTTCGAAACAATGGAAGCTGAGGGGAAAAAACATTTTATGCTTCATTATAATTTCCCTCCGTTTTCTGTCGGAGAAACCAAACCTTTGCGCGGTCCAGGCCGAAGAGAAATAGGCCATGGCGCCTTAGCAGAAAAAGCAATTGAGGCGCTTATCCCGTCCAAAGAAGGATTCCCCTACACGATCAGGGTCGTTTCCGAAATCCTTTCCTCCAACGGATCCTCGTCAATGGCTTCCGCCTGCGCCTCCTCTATGGCTTTAATGGCGGCTGGCGTCCCACTTAAAGAAGCTGTTGCCGGAATTGCTATGGGCTTAGTCCTGGGTCCCAATAGTTCCTCCTATAAAATTCTAACTGATATTCAAGGCCCCGAAGACCACCATGGAGACATGGACTTAAAAATTGCCGGTACCGCCCGGGGCATTACCGCCGCGCAAATGGATGTAAAAATAGACGGGCTAACCGTGGAAATTTTAACCGCCGCTTTCGCCCAAGCCAAAAAAGCAAGATTGGAAATTCTAGAGACAATGAATAAGACGATTGACAAACCCCGCCCCGATTTATCTCCTTATGCCCCGCGAGTCTTTACTATGCAGATTAGCCCCGACAAGATCCGCGACGTAATCGGCCCGGGCGGCAAAATTATCAACCAGATCATTGCCGAGACCGGCGTTGAAATAGACATCGAAGACAGCGGCCTCATCTTCATAACCTCCAAAAACAAGGAGACCGCCGAAAAAGCAATCGCCTGGATCGAAAACATCACCCACGAGGTAAAAGTAGGAGAAGTCTTTCAGGGCAAAGTCGCCAGGATCTTGGATTTCGGCGCCATGGTTGAGATTCTCCCCAATCAAGACGGGTTAGTCCACATTTCAGAGCTTGCCCCCTACCGCGTTAGGCAAGTTTCTGATATTGTAAAAGTAGGAGATGTTATAACCGTCCGGGTCAAAAATATTGACGAGCTAGGCAGAATCAATTTGACCCTAAAAGACGCTGGACAATAAGGTTGTTGTCCGCGAGAAGAGCGCGACGCATTCAAAAAAATGCGAGCAAAATTCTTAGATGAATCCTGGAGGGAAACAAAATCCGGCTATTCAAGGCACAAACAAACCGCTGGAAGTCGGTGGATTTAAAATAACTTTTCGGACAATGCCGCAAGATATGGAATCGTTAGGGCTGTCCGAGGCAACAATTCTTCGGCCAAAAAAAATTCTCTCAGAGCAGCTGCCAAAAACAAAATCGGCGAGCGCCGAAGATCTCTACCGCGAAGCTAAATCTCTCTACCACCGCAAATTCTATCAAGCGGCAATCGAAAAACTTGAAGAACTCATCAGCCTTCAAAGGGGCCACCTCCGAGCTCAGTGGTTGTTGTATCGGGCCAGAAACAAATTTAGGAAATACCAACTGCAAGAACAAAGCGGTCCATCGGCCAGAGATTACGCAATCTTAGCGACAACACAAAAAGAGGCAAGAGAAAAGATGGAAAAAACGGGCTATGCCCTGCCAATAGCCACCTCCCCCCCCCTGCCGGCAACTCCAGAAAAGCCACTTCGGGAAGCCGAAAAAGCAAGACTCTTAGAACAAATTCGACAAGAAGAACAAAGGAAGATTCAACTTTTACAAGAGACAAGAGAGCGCGAGCTGGCCGAACGGAAGCTGGCCGAAGAAATGGAAAGACGGAAACAGGAGGTCGTAAGACTACAAGAAGAACGCAAGAGAGCCCACCTCCAGGAAAAACTTATGCAAGAAAAGGGAGAGCGCGAGCTGGCCGAACGGAAGCTGGCCGAAGAAATGGAAAGACAAGAACAGTTAAAAAAACAACTCCAGGAAACCACCGCAGTGTCGCCACCGCCCGGCCCCCAACCAGCGCAATACCAGATGGCGCCGAGCCACGAAGAAGATACTGTTTTTTTCCTTAAAAAACGAGGCCTTAATTTTCCTTCCGCTAAAACCGTGGAACTGATCGGAGCCATTTTTTTCATCGTTCTTATCTCTTCCGGTTTGGTTTATTGGCTTGGCTGGAAGAGACTTCATCCCTCCACGCCCTCCGTCGAGCAGCCTTCCACACAAAGCGGACAAGTCTTACCAGCCGCTCTTTTTTCAGTAAACGAAACACTTTCAGTTTCCCTCCAAATAGGCCAGAAAAAGATGTTGTTTCAAGAGCTGGAAAAAATTTCGGAAAGAAACCAGGCTCCGGGAACATTTGCCCGCATTCTGGTCAAATTTGTCAGCGAAGACGGAACTCAAAACTACGCATCGCTAGGAGACCTTATTGACTCTCTTCAAACCGCCTTCCCTTCGGAAATTCTCAACAGTCTGGATAAAAATAATTACATGCTCTTCCTTTACGCCCAAAGAAACCTACCGTCATCGCCTTTCGCAATAAGCTTGGGGAAAAACAAACTCGGGCTCATCGTTACCATGGCCAAAAAAGAAAATATGGCCCAAAAATTCCTTTCCTGGGAAAAAACGATGCCTCAAGACCTCGACGCGCTTTTTTTGGGCAAGAAAATCTCTTTCCCGACACAATATCAATTTTCGGATATTCCTTATCGCGAAATGCTTATTCGCACCTTTGATATGCCCGATCAATTTTCCAGCCTCAACTACACTTTCTCCGACAACAAAATCATTATTACCACCTCGCTTGAAACGACCGAGACGCTAATTGACAAACTTACACCCCAAAGATAAAATACCAAAGAAAGACGTACGATAAAAAGAAAAACAATCTATGGAAAAATCAAACGCAAACTATAAACTTCGTTTCAAAAAACTTCTGGAAAAACAGAAGGTCGACATTGAGAAGCAGCTGGCCGCTTTTACAAAAAAAGATACTAATCTCAAAGGAGATTATGATACGCAATTCCCCGATTTTGGCACCCCTCAAAATTCAGATGAATTAGCTCAAGAAGTTTCTCTTTATGAAAATCGGCTACCCGTCGAGTTCACCCTGGAAAGCAAACTTCAAGAGATTGGAACTGCTCTGGAGAAAATAGAAAAAGGAAAATATGGCGTTTGTGAAAAGTGCGGCAAAGCCATTGATCCGAAACGCCTAGAAACCAAACCGGAAGCAAAATATTGTGTTAAGTGCAAGACAAAAACCAGTTAAAGGCTCAAGCGCTGAAACTTGAAACAAAAAATGATAAATTTCTAATTCACCTAATTCACCTAATTTCTAATAAAATTCCAAATAACAAATTTCTAATTTTCGAATTTTGGCATTTTATTAGGTGAATTACCACCCTTCGGGTGGTCGCCCGTAGGGTGAGACATTAGATGAATTTGGAATTATTCTATTTTACCCCGTGCCTGCAAAAGTTTTCTCCGCCGCTTTAGTCGGCTTAGACTCTCAACCCATTGAAGTAGAAGTAGACCTGACGCCAGGTCTACATTGTTTTTCTATCGTCGGATTGCCAGACGCCGCAGTCAACGAAGCCAAAGAAAGGGTTTCTTCGGCTATCAAAAACAGTGGCGGTTCGCCCCCGCACCACACCAACCGGCGGGTAATCGTTAATCTGGCGCCAGCCGATCTCAAAAAGGAAGGCTCGCTGTACGACCTGCCGATTGCTGTCGGTTATCTTTTGGCCTCCAACCAATTGCGGCTCAAAAACATCAATTTGGACAAAACCATTTTCGTTGGTGAATTGTCGCTTGAAGGAAACGTCCGCCAAATCAACGGCGCCCTGCCAATCGCTTTGATGGCCAAAAAGTCTGGCTTTAAAACCGTTTTTTTGCCGCGGCAAAACGCTGCCGAAGCGGCCTTAATCGAAGACGTCAAGATAATCCCGACAAATTCCCTCGAAGCTCTGATAAAACACCTTGAAGGCGAAGAGGTGATTTTTCCCCAGCCACTAACCGACATTCAAGACTTTTCTGACCATTTCGATCATCCTTTTGATATGGCTTATATACAGGGCCAAGAACACGCCAAGCGCGCCTTGGAAATTGCTGCCGCCGGCGGCCACAACATTCTTTTTTCCGGCCCGCCCGGCTCCGGTAAAACTCTTTTAGCCCGCGCCCTCCCCTCTATTCTGCCACCAATGACTTTCGACGAATCGCTCGAAGTAACAAAAATTTTCAGTATTGGCGGCTATCTGCCCAAAGACAAACCACTAATTATCCATCGACCCTTCCGCAACCCTCATCATACCGCTTCTTCAGCATCCCTCGTCGGCGGCGGAACCAATCCGCGGCCCGGCGAAATCACGCTGGCTCACCGCGGAGTCTTGTTTCTGGATGAATTTCCTGAATTCGGCCGTCAAGTGCTTGAGGCGCTCCGGCAGCCTCTGGAAGATGGCGTCATTTCCGTCACTCGCGTAGCCAAAACATTAATATTCCCCGCCCGTTTCATGTTGGTTGCGGCGATGAACCCGTGCCCCTGCGGCAAACTGACCGATCCAGACCGCGAATGCCAATGCTCGCCATCCCAAGTCCAGAAATACAAACGGAGAATCTCCGGTCCCCTTTTAGATAGAATTGACCTGCACATTGAAGTGCCGCCGGTCAAATATGACAAACTTTCCTCGGAAAAAGTAGCCGAGGAAAGCGCCAGCGTCAGAGAAAGAGTAAAAACAGCCAGAGACAATCAACTTCAAAGATTCTCAGACCTACCCATCAAGACTAACAGCGAAATGGGAACTAAAGAAATCAAAAAGTTCTGCCAAGTCGACGAACAAACCAAAGAATTATTGAGAAACGCCGCCCAGCAACTCCATCTTTCCGCCCGCTCTTTTTATCGTATCTTAAAATTAGCCCGCACCATTGCTGATTTGGCCAGCGACGAAGCCATCAAAACCCAACATGTGGCTGAGGCCTTGCAATACCGGCCGAAAGAGGATTTTTAATTATTTCTCCACAAAACAAAATCCGCCTTCGGGCGGTTTTATTGGTATCAAATTGTGTGTTTCTGAATTAGGGCTCCCCTGGAGGTGCGTTAGCTTTTAAAATTTCCCTTTGGCACTCCAGGCTGTTGGCCAGAAAAAGCGTTTCGCCGACAGCGGCATAACCAATAAAAAGATTGTTGCCTTTTTGGTCTTTGCGGGTGGCGTATTCCACGGGGGCCAAGCCCGTAGTTGTCTGAAATTGTGCGACATACTTATCGGGCAGGATGCTTTCGGGGAAGAAAATATTTTTCAAATCAGAAAAGATGGTTGGCTCCCATTTTTCGAGACTCGGGTCAATGCCTTCGCTGGAATAATAGACCTTTTTGTAATATTCCATATCGCTGCCTCGTTTCAGGTTTAAAATCAGTCCTCTATCTATGGCATTGGGACCTCGGTAGCAGAAGACCGCGCGGTAATCGTCTTGATCGAGATATTGATAGATGGCCGTATTAATTTTGATGCCGAGGCCATTAAGAAAATCGCGAAGAGGAAGAGGCCGGTTATTAATCGTTCGAAAGGAAACTTCCCGATAAGATTCTTTACGGCTTTGCGCGTCTTGATAAGCTCTTTGATAGGCATCAGGGACAACCTCTGTTTCCCCCACAATAACGGCTTTCGGCAAAGAAATTTCAACCCGAAATCCCTTTTCAGCCATCTGCCTCTCAAGTTGTTTTTCCAACCGCGCACCCTCTTTTTGCGCATCCGGATCCAACTCCAGATTGCGCGCCTGTTCTCCAACAGATGCCCCCTCCGCTTTCCTTGAAGAAAACAAGGGGGAAAGCATTGCCAGGGCAACAAAAATTGCTCCCAGTTTTTTAAGAGAAGGTTCCTTTTTAAGCTCCTGGGCAACTCCTTGTTTGATGGCCGTTTCTTGTCCCTCCTTATTCGCGCCCTCCCGCCGCGCGCTTTTTAGAAACTCAAACATTCTTTTGTGAAATTTTTGTTAAATCTCATTCATAAATTTTTCCATTTCTGCGATGTTTTCTTCTTTGGCAAGCATTAAAAAATTATGTATCTTTTCTTGCGTTTCGTCAAGACCGATTTCGCCTTTCTCCAATTTTTCGGCTAATTTAAAAGAAAAACTTTTAGAAAGCTCTTCTAATTGATTCTTGTTAATTTCATGGATGTTATTCGCGTCGCCTTTCTTTCTCATTATCTAAAGTTACTCATTAGACCTGTTATCTAAAGTTAAGGCTCCCCGGCGGGGGCGTTAGCTTTTAAAATTTCCCCTTGGCACTCCAGACTATTGGCCAGGTAAAGCGCTTCGTCGGCGGCAACACAGTAACCGACAAAAAGGGTCTTGCCTTGCTGATCCTTAAGAGTGGCATATTCCACGGGGGCCAGCCCCGGGGTTGTTTGGAATCGTGCGGCATATTGGCTGGGTAAACTATTATCGGGGAAAAAGATATTTTTCAGATCGGAAAACATGGTTGGCTCCCATTGCTTAAGTGATGGTTCAATGCCTTCACTGCCATAATAAAGCTTTTCATAATACGCCATAGTACTGCCGGGCTTCAAGCGCAAGATCAATCCTCTATCTACCGTATTCGCGTCACGATAGCAAAAGACGGCGCGGTAATTGGATTGATCAAGATATTGATAGACGGCGGGGTTGATTGTAATATCAAGGCCGTCAAGAAAATCACGAAGAGGAAGAAAGGTGTAAATGGTCGCCCGAAAAGAAACTTCCTTATAGGATTCTTTGTTCTGTTGGACTTTCTGATAAGCATTGAGGTAAGTATCTAGAACTTGGTTGCCAGGGGCTGCCGACGGCTGGCTGACAGGCAAGGTGGGAGATGAAGAGGGTGGCATCGTGGAATTTGGGGGGAGGGCAGTTCCAGTGCCTAATTGCTGGTTGCTGGGCCAGACAACCTCGGTTTCCGCCGAAGGCGATTCCCGATAGCCCGCCAAATTAGAATCGGCGCCGGACGGCGTTCCGGCCTGATTAACGGACTGGTTGGCTATCGAGGTTGAAGGCGTCTCTTTCACCCCATAATAATATACGGCTCCGCCCAACCCCCCGACCCCTAAAATTATTAAGATAATTAAAATGGCATTAGATGTGCTAAAGTTTTTTGTATCCACAAGAAATAATTACTGCTTATTATTAATATAAATATTAAACTTGTGCGGCTAATATGGGCGCGACTAATATGGGGCCCTCAAAACACCCTGTGTTTTACCCGCATATTGAAACCAGCCCTCGACGGATATTATTCTCAGATTAGCCCCTACGCCCGCATTATGCGCGACGAAACCAAGCCCTGCTTTGTTCTCAAAATATATACCGGCATGGTATAGCCGTACCAGCTGACCGTTATATTCAACCACGCCCATATTGGAAAGCAAGGCATCGCCGGGTTTTAAGCCCAACCCCGAAATCATCTCTCCGTTCACGCTTTGATATGATGCAATACCTCCGTAGTACGGGCTACTCACTATATCCGAAAAACTAAAAGAATTGTTGGGAGTGCCGGTGTTTAAACTCCACTTGCCCCACTCATACTTTACAAGCCCCTTACAATCTGTGACCAAGGTGCCATCTGGACTCAAGTAATATTCCCCCGCTTTATATATTACTTTGTCCTTCATCGCCATAAGGTCGTCCCTAATCTTTTGCGCCATCTGTTCCTTTGTGAGTTGAGTGGCGCCAGAAGGGACCTGCCCAAAAAGAGTCGGGCAACCGCAGGTTCTTCCATCCCAAAGCCAAGACAAACGTCCAGCTACCTTGGGATGTTCAACTAATGGTATGCAGCACTCTACCCAACCGCACCAACAAGCGCATTGCCTGCAACTGCTTGCGAAGAAAGTGCCGCCGGGAGTGTTGGCGCCGTAACCACCGCAACCGGTTCCCGCCGGAATATAGACACAGGCCTGAATTACCAATGGGCAAACGATCAATAACAGAATAAAGGGGCTGATCAAAAAATATTTTTTCTTGAAATCCATCTTTTTAATTAAAAATATAATTTTTACTTTATCTTAACACAAAGACCGCTTGATGTCCCCGGTACTTATTCCAAGAATCACATCGCGGACTACGGCGGTAATGACTGGCCACAAAACCAATATTAACGACGTAACAACAGTCTGTATTTTCTTATAGCCAATCATTTTAAAAATTCTTCTTACATTTCGACAGTTTAATTCTAACAAAAGTAGCGCTTTATATCTACAATAGTTATCCACCGACAAATCTCCCCAAACAAAAACTGCCCCTTCGAGCAGCTTTGATTTTTTCTAAATTTTCTACAGATCCGGATCATCCGGATGGGCATCAAGTATTCTTTTCAAACACTCCTGGCTGTTGGCTAGATAAATTTTTTGCTGCGAACTGTTGTAGCCAGCGAAGCGGTCGGCGCCCGACTCATCTT